>Ga0134125_10000491_pt1 | contig 53285 bp, 58 predicted proteins | sample KB31751_FD_96464 | JGI IMG/M metagenome (GOLD analysis project Ga0134125, IMG submission 96464) | Terrestrial soil microbial communities with excess Nitrogen fertilizer from Kellogg Biological Station, Michigan, USA - KB3-175-1 | ecosystem: Environmental > Terrestrial > Soil > Unclassified ... | reverse complement strand
GACCGCTTCCTGCCCGACAAGGCGATCGACCTCATCGACGAGGCCGCCTCGCGCGCGCGCATCAAGTCGATGACGGCCCCGCCCGTGTACCGCGACCTCGAGGAGGACATCGAGACCACGCGGCGCGACAAGGAGGCCGCGATCGAGGCGCAGGAGTTCGAGAAGGCCGCGAACCTGCGCGACAAGGAGCGGCAGCTCACCAACAAGAAGCGCGAGCTCGAGGAGCAGTGGCGCTCCGGCGAGTCCGGCGAGCGCCCGGAGATCGGCGAGGAGGAGATCGCCGACATCGTCTCCATGTGGACCGGCATCCCGGTGTTCAAGCTCACCGAGGCCGAGACCCAGAAGCTCATGCGCATGGAGGAGGAGCTCCACAAGCGCGTCATCGGCCAGAACGCCGCCATCGAGGCTGTCTCGAAGGCGATCCGCCGGTCGCGCGCCGGCCTGAAGGACCCGAAGCGGCCGACCGGCTCGTTCATCTTCCTCGGCCCCTCGGGCGTCGGGAAGACCGAGCTCGCGCGCACGCTCGCCGAGTTCCTGTTCGGCGACGAGGACGCGATGGTCCGCATCGACATGTCCGAGTACATGGAGAAGCACTCCGTGTCGCGGCTGGTCGGCTCGCCGCCCGGCTACATCGGCTACGACGAGGGCGGCCAGCTCACCGAGGCCGTGCGGCGCAAGCCGTACAGCGTGCTCCTGCTCGACGAGATCGAGAAGGCGCACCCGGACGTCTTCAACATCCTGCTGCAGATCCTCGAGGACGGGCGGCTGACCGACGCGCAGGGACGCACCGTCGACTTCCGCCACGCAATCGTGATCATGACGTCGAACATCGGCGCGAGCGAGATCGCGCGCAACACGCCGCTCGGCTTCGCCGTCTCGGAGGACGAGACCGGCATCACGTACGACGACATGAAGAACCGGATCATGGGCGAGCTGAGAAAGGTCTTCCGGCCCGAGTTCCTCAACCGCATCGACGACGTGATCGTCTTCCACAAGCTGGCGAAGGACGAGATCAAGCAGATCGTCGAGCTGCTGCTGCGGCGGATCCGCGAGTCGCTCGCAGACCGCGAGCTGCAGCTGGAGCTGACGGAGGAGGCGAAGGACCTGCTCGTCGAGAAGGGCTGGGATCCGGCGATGGGCGCCCGTCCGCTGCGCCGGGCGATCCAGCGCTACATCGAGGACCCGCTCGCCGACTTCGTGCTGCGTAGCGAGCTGATCCCGGGCGCGACCGTGATGGTCGACAGAGCGCCCGAGGGCGACGACCGCGAGGTCTCGATCGAGATCGTCGCGCCGAAGACGCCGGTCGGCGTCGGGGCGAAGGGCGCAGGCGACGACGAGCCCGCCGACGACGGCGGCGCCCAGCCCGAAGCGCCCGCCGAGTAACACCGCCGAGCGCAGTTCCTTTCACCGCCGGGGCGCCCAAATGGGCGCCCCGGCGTGCTTTACAGAAATGGTCAGCGCTATTACACTGGTTGCGTACCGGCTGCGAATCGGGGTTCGCAGCCTCAAACGTCAGGGGGAATAGCATGGGCAAGCGTGCAGCGCTGCTCGCGCTCGCGGCTGTCGTATGTCTCGCGGCGGTTCCGTCCGCAGCGTTGGCGAGCAGGGCGATAGGCGTGGCGCCGGCAGGTGAAGTGGTCAAATTCACACTTCCGGGCAGGCCGATGGTCATAACGGACAGCAACGGCGTCGTCATAACGTGCAACGTCGCCTACAGGGAGACTTGGGCGCCGCGCATAGAAAAGGTCGTCGGGCAGGCCGGTGCGGTCATCAGAGAAGGCATAGCCGAAGGCTGCGTCGGCGGCAACGGCATCGTCGCGGTCGAAGCCGTGATACTCCAGCTAGGGATGAACACACCCAAGCTGTACCAGTCGTTCAGGGGCATGCTACCGAACATAACGTCGATACTATTCATCGCCAATCCGTTGCGGATACTAATCCGCTACAGAGAAGTCGTAATGCCCCTCAACACCATAGGCTGCCTATACTCGGGCCCGGTGGGCTTCGACACGGGCGAAGGGGTCAACAGGCTCGATAGGCTAATAATCCAGAGGAACCAGTTCGTTCCGCTGAGCCTGCAGCTATTCGGCACGATGCCGTGCCCGCTCAACATCAAGGTCGAAGGCACGTTCCAGATCGAACCTGCCCAGGCCCTGGTACTACTCAACCAGTGATCGCCGCGGGGGCGGCCGTCGTGGTCGCCCCCGTCGCGCGACCGTGCTCGATGAGTTGCCGGGCGATGTGGTCGGCCGTGTCGCTCGGGATCGCGAAGCCGATCCCGACGGCCTGACCGCCGAGCCGGGGCGAGGTCGCCGCAAGCGTGGGGATGCCGACGACGCGGCCGGCGAGGTCCACCAGCGCCCCGCCGCTGTTGCCCGGGTTGATCGGGGCGCTCGTCTGGATCGCATCCGGCAGAACGATGCCGCTCGACTCCTGCACATCGCGCCCGAGCGCGCTGACGATGCCGTCCGTCACGCTGCTGTGCAGGCCGAGCGGATTGCCGATAGCGAGCACGATGTCGCCGACCTGGAGCTGCGCCGATCTGCCGAAGCTCGCCGGCGCGACGTCGACGCCCGGAGCGCGGACGACGGCGAGGTCCTCCCGTGCGAACGTGCCGAGGAGGGTCCCGGTGGAGTTGTGGCCGCTCGCCGTCGTGACGCGGAAGCGCGTCTCGCCGGCGACGACGTGGGCGTTCGTGACGATGTCGCTGCGCGTGTCGAAGACGATGCCCGATCCCTGCCCTTGCGAGGTCTCGATGTTCACGACGGAGGGGGAGACCTTCCCGATGACCTGCACCATGGTGCGCTGGAGATCGAGCGCGCTGCTGCCGCCGCCGTCCGCGGTCATGGCGCCCGTCGCGCTGTTGGAGCCCGACGAGCCGCCGCCGCACGCCGCCAGCGTTGCCGCGAGCGCGGCGAAAACCGCGATGAGGACCGCCCGGCGGATCGAGCGGGCGCGGGGCATGGGGCTGCGGTTCCCTGCGTGCACGCGCCCGAAACGGCTACGGTCCCCGGCGTGGACGACCCGGTCGAGATCAGAGTGCGTGACGACGGGCCGTACAAGGTCACCGGCGCGGTGCGGCTGATCGACGCGGAGGGAAACGAGATCGCCTACGACGCTGCGCGACCGCTGGTGCTGTGCCGTTGCGGGCGCTCGCGCACGAAGCCGTTCTGTGACAAGGCGCATCGGGAGACGGGCTTTTCGTCGTGCGTTCGGGCAGCGGCCGTCGCGCGCGCCGACGCGTCGGGCTGACCTCGTACGCTGGCTCGCATGGCGCGCGCCACCTCGATACACGTCTGCTCCGAGTGCGGGCACGAGACCCCACGCTGGGCGGGGCAGTGCCCCGGTTGCCGTGCGTGGAACACGCTCGTGGAGGAGGCGGTTGCGCGGCCAGAGGCGAGAGGCCGGCGGGGTGGGGGTGGCGGCGGCGAAGCGCTCAAGCCGGTCGCGCTCGGTGAGGTGCAGGCCGAGGCGGTCGCGCGGCTCTCGACCGGCATCGGGGAGCTGGATCGGGTCCTTGGGGGCGGCGTCGTGCCGGGATCGCTCGTGCTGATCGGTGGCTCGCCGGGGATCGGCAAGTCGACGCTGACGACGATGGCGCTCGCGAACCTCGCCGCAGCCGGACGCCGGACGCTCTATGTCTCCGCCGAGGAGTCGGCGGCGCAGATCAAGCTGCGGGCGGAGCGGCTCGGCTCGGCTGCGCATGCGCTGCGGATCCCGACGATCGCGGAGACCGATCTAGCCGCTGTGCTGGCGACGCTGGAGCGGGAGCGGCCGGACGTGTGCGTCGTGGACTCGGTGCAGACGCTGCACAGTGCAGGGCTCAGCGGAGCGCCCGGCTCGGTCGGACAGGTGCGCGAGGTCGCTGGGGAGATCATGCGCGTCGCGAAGACGCACGCGATCGCCGTCCTGCTCGTCGGGCACGTGACGAAGGAGGGGGCGCTCGCCGGTCCGCGCGTGCTGGAGCACCTCGTCGACTGCGTCCTGCAGTTCGAGGGCGAGCGCGAGCGCACGTACCGAACGCTGCGCGCGCTCAAGAACCGCTTCGGCTCCACGAGCGAGGCGGGCGTGTTCGAGATGCGCCAGGACGGCCTCGTGGAGGTGCTCGACGCCTCGGCGCGCTTCGTCGGCGAGGCGACGCGCGCGCCCGGCTCGGTCGTGCTCGCGGCGATGGAGGGCTCGCGCCCGCTGCTCGTCGAGGTGCAGGCGCTCGTGGCGGAGTCGGACCTGGAGATCCCGCGCCGGGTCGTGTCCGGGATTGACCGCAACCGCCTTGCGCTCGTGCTCGCGGTGCTCGCGCGTCACGGCGGCGTCGGCGTCGGGACCTCGGACGTGTTCGTCAACGTCGTCGGCGGCGTGCGCGTGGACGAGCCGGGCGCGGACCTCGCGATCGCGTTGGCGGTCGCGAGCGCCGCGCGCGGGGTGGCGTTGACGGGCAGCGCGGGACCCGATCCCGACCGCACCGCCGAGCCGCCGCCGCTCGCCTGCTTCGGCGAGCTCGGCCTGACCGGCGAGCTGCGCACGGTCGCGCACGCCGACCGGCGCATCGCCGAGTCGCGCAAGTTCGGGCTGACGACGGTCGTCACGCCGGAGGTGGGAACGCTGCGCGCCGCGTTGCGCGCGCTGCGCGTTGAACGCGAGCGTTCCGCCGAACGCGGACGCGCCGTCGCGCTGCGCTGACGAAGTCCTGCGCGATCGCGAAAAACCCAGGCAAACCCGGTAGAATGGGGTCGGTATGGCGCCACGTACCGGGGAAGAGCTCAAAGACGAGCTCGAGTCTCGCCAAGAGCCCCGGCTCGTGAAGGCGCTCGAGATGGTCGCGCCCGGCACGGCGCTGCGGGAAGGGATCGACAACATCGTCCATGCCCGCACCGGCGGCCTGATCGTCGTCGGCGACGCGGACGACCTCGCGTTCCTCTTCTCGGGCGGGCTCAAGCTCGACATCGACTACACGCCCGCCTTCCTCTACCAGCTCGCGAAGATGGACGGGGCGCTCGTGCTGAGCGCCAACGCGACGAAGATCATCTGGGCGAACGTCCAGCTCACGCCGGATCCGACGATCCTCACGCTCGAGACCGGCACCCGCCACCGCACCGCCGAGCGCATCTCCAAGCAGACCGAGGCGCTCGTGATCGCGATCTCGCAGCGCCGCGAGGTCGTCTCGCTCTACGTCGACGGCGCGAAGTACATCCTCGAGGACATCCCGGTCGTGCTCGCGAAGGCCAACCAGGCGCTGGCGACGCTCGACAAGTACCGCAGCCGCCTCGACCAGGTCTCGACGCGTCTGACCGCGCTCGAGTTCGAGGGCGGCACGACGCTGCACGACGTCCTCACCGTCCTCCAGCGCGCCGAGCTCGTCACGCGCATGGGCGTCGAGATCGAGCGCTACATCGTCGAGCTCGGCACCGAGGGGCGCCTGATCGAGATGCAGCTCGACGAGACGATGGTCGGCGTCGCAAGCGACAAGGCCGCGCTCGTGCGCGACTACCTCGCCGAGGACGACGACGAGCGCTTCGCCGACGCGTTCGACCAGCTCGTGCGCCTGCCGCACCAGGACCTGCTCGACTTCGGGCGCCTGTCGGAGCTGCTCGGCTACGACCGCAAGGTCAACACGCTCGACTTCCCGATCTCGCCGCGCGGCTACCGCATCCTCGGCCGCATTCCGCGGCTGCCGCGCCTCGTCGTGCAGCGCATCGTCGAGGAGTTCGGCGGGCTGGAAGAGCTGCTCGCCGCCGGCGACGGGGAGCTGGAGACCGTCGAGGGCGTCGGCGAGATCCGGGCGAAGGACATCCGCGAGGGCCTTCGCCGGCAGCAGGAGATCAACCTCGTGGACCGCTACTTGCAGACCTGACCATCGGGGGCGCAGGGCGGGCCCGCTTGAGAAGGAGGCCACCATCACCGAATTGACCGAAGAGCAGCTGGAGGACCTCGAGGCCACCGTCGTCGAGGTCGAGCACATCGACTTCGAGATCGGCGACAACGTCGTCTACCCCCACCATGGGGCCGGCAAGGTTCTCAAGAAGGAGCAGAAGGACGTGCTCGGCGAGGTGCGCGAGTACCTCACGATCAAGATCCTCCACAACGACATGACCGTCATGGTCCCGACCGAGAACGCGGCGATAGCAGGGCTGCGGCGCGTGATCGACGAGGAGACCGTGAAGAGAGTGCTCGGCGTGCTCCAGGACGAGTGCTCGGACATGCCGAAGAACTGGAACCGTCGCTTCAAGCACAACCGCGACAAGATCAAGACGGGCGACATCTACGAGCTCGCAGAGGTCGTGCGGAACCTCGCCATCCGAGAGGCGGAGAAGGGCCTGTCGACTGGCGAGAAGCAGATGTTCACGCGGGCGAAGAAGATCCTCGCCTCGGAGCTGATGTACGCGCTGGAGATGGGCGAGGAGGAGGCCGAGGAGCACCTCGACGAGCTGCTCGCCACCTCCGCCAACGGCAAGGTGGCGGTCGCCGCGAAGTAGCCGCCGGACGGTCTGACGAGAAAGAGATGCCGGTCGCGCTGCTCGTGGCCGCCGGTCGTGGCGAACGCCTTGGCGCCGACGGGCCCAAGGCGTTCGTCGTGCTGGCAGGCCGCCCGATGCTGGAGTGGAGCCTTGACGCGCTGCGAAGCGTGGCGCCCGTCGAGCGGATCGTCGTCGCGCTGCCGCCGGGCGTCCGCGCGCCGGAGGGGACGATCGGCGTGACGGGCGGCGCAGGACGCTCGCATTCGGTGCGCGCGGCGCTGGAGGCGGCCGGCGCGCTTCCCGACGAGGAGCCGGTGATCGTGCACGACGCCGCGCGGCCGCTCGCGACGCCGGCGCTGTTCGAGGCGGCGCTCGCGGCGCTTGCCGCGTCCGGCGCCGACGCGGTCGTCGCGGCCGCGCGCGTGACGGACACCGTGAAGCGCGCCGACGACGCCGGTCGCGTGCTGGAGACGCTCGACCGCTCCGCGCTGTGGGCGGTGCAGACGCCGCAGGTCTTCCGCCGCGCCGCGCTCGCGCGCGCGCTCGCCCAGCCGGACGACGTGCTCGCCGCGGCAACCGACGACGCCGGGCTCGTCGAGCGGGCGGGCGGTCGCGTCCACGTCGTAGAGTCCCCGGCCGACAACCTGAAGGTGACGACCCCGACCGACCTGCGGCTCGCCGAGCTGCTGCTCGCCGAACGCTCCCCCTGATGCTCACCGACTATCACGTGCACCTCCGTCCCGACGGCGACGGCACGCCCGCCTCCGAGTACTTCACCGCCGGAAACGTCGCGCGCTATCGCGAGGCGGCCGAGCAGGCGGGGATCGGGGAGTTGGGGGCGTCCGAGCACGTCTACCGCTTCCGGCAGGCGCTCGACGTCTGGCAGCACCCGTTCTGGCGCGAGAACGCGGTCGACGATCTCGACGCGTACTGCGAGTTCGTCGCAGAGCAGGGGCTGAAGGTCGGCGTCGAGGCCGACTTCGTGCCCGGCCGCGAGGACCGCATGGCGAACCTGCTCGACGGGCGCCCGTGGGACTACGTGATCGGCTCCGTCCACTTCGTCGGCGAGGAGGCGGTCGACCATCCCGACTGGGACATCTGGTCGACGCGCTCGGTCGATCCCGAGAAGGTCTGGAAGCGCTACTTCGAGATGCTCGGCGAGGCGGCGCGCAGCGGCCTGTTCGACCTGCTCGCGCATCCGGACCTGGTGAAGGTGTGGGGCGCCGACCGGCCGCGGCCCGACGGCGACCTGCGGCGCTTCTACGAGCTGGCGCTCGACGGGATCGCGGAGAGCGGGATCGCGATCGAGGTGTCCACGGCGGGCCTGCGCAAGCCCGTCGGCGAGCGCTACCCGGCCGAGCCGTTCCTCGCGATGTGCCTGGAGGCCGGCTGCCCGGTCGTGCTCAACAGCGACGCCCACTACCCGAGACACGTCGGCTTCGAGTACGAGTCGACGGTCGCGTGGCTCGCCGAGCAGGGCGTGCGCGAGCTGTGCGTGTTCGACGAGCGCCAGCGGCGGCTGGAGCCGATCGGGTGATCGCCACCGGCATCGGCTGGGACGTCCACAGACTCGTTCCGGGCCGGCCGCTGATCCTCGGCGGCGTGCGCGTCGAGAGCGAGCTGGGGCTCGCCGGTCACTCGGACGCCGACGTGCTCACGCACGCGGTCATCGACGCGCTGCTCGGCGCGATCGGTGCCGGCGACGTCGGGGAGCACTTTCCCGACACCGACGAGCGTTGGAAGAATGCGGATTCGCTGGAGCTGCTGCGCCACGTCGACGCGCTGCTCGCCGAGCGCGGCGCGGCAGTCGTGAACGTCGACGCGACGGTGATGCTGGAGCGGCCGAAGCTGCTCGACCACAAGCCGGCGATGCGCGCGAACCTCGCCGACGTCCTCGCGCTCGATCCGGGCCGTGTGAACGTGAAGGCCACGCGCGGCGAGGGCATGGGCTTCGTCGGCCGCGTCGAGGGCGCCGCCGCGCTCGCCATCGTCACTGTGGACCTGCCCGGCGTCGCAGCCTGAGCGCGGCTCGGTAGGGTGCGCCTCGTGCGCCAGATCCAGCTCCACGACACGAGAAGCGGGCGGCTTCGGCCGCTGGAGCCGCGCGACCCGGGGCGCGTGTCGATGTACGCGTGCGGGCCGACCGTCTATGCGCGCATCCACGTCGGCAACGCGCGGCCGTTCGTCGTCTTCTCGCTGCTCAAGCGCTTCCTGGAGCACGAGGGCTACGCGGTGACGTTCGTCGCCAACGTCACCGACGTCAACGACAAGATCTACGACGCCGCGCGCGCCGCCGGGGTGCCGAGCGCGGAGCTTGCGCGCGAGATGACGGCCGCGTACGTCGCCGACACCGACGCGCTCGGGCTCGGCCGCCCAGACCACGAGCCGCTCGCGGGCGAGACGATCGATGAGATCGTCGTGCTGATCGGCGCGCTGATCGAGCGCGGCCACGCGTACGCCGCCGACGGCGACGTCTACTTCGACGTGCGCTCGTATCCGGCCTACGGGGAGCTGTCGCACCGGCAGGTGGACGACATGGACCAGGGCGAGGGAATCGAGGGGGCGAAACTGAAGCGCGACCCGCTCGACTTCGCGCTGTGGAAGGCGCAGAAGGAGGGGGAGGACACCGCCTGGGACGCGCCATGGGGCCGGGGCCGACCCGGCTGGCACATCGAGTGCTCGGCGATGGCGGAGACGCTGCTGGGCGTCGGCTTCGACATCCACGGCGGCGGTTCGGACCTCGTCTTCCCCCACCACGAGAACGAGGCGGCGCAGACGGCGGCCGCGCGCGGGGCGCCGCTCACGCGCCTGTGGATGCACAACGGGATGGTGCGGCTCGAGGGCGAGAAGATGGCGAAGTCGGTCGGCAACATCTTCCTGCTGCACGAGGCGCTCGCGGCGCACGGCCGCGACGCGCTGATCCTCTACTTCTGCGCCGGCCACTACCGCCAGCCGATCGCCTACTCGGAGGAGCGCTTGAGCGAGGCGGCGCGATCCGTCGAACGGATTCGCGACGCCGGCCGCCGGCTCGTCGCCGGCGCCTCGCCGGCCGAGCTGGCGCCGCTGTGCGCGGCGTTCTTCGACGCGCTCGCCGACGACTTCAACACGCCGAGAGCGCTCGCCGTCGTGTTCGAGTGGGTGCGCGAGGCGAACCGGCGCAGCGAGGCCGGCGAGCAGGTGGGCGACGCGGACCTGCGCGAGATGCTCGGTGTGCTGGCGCTGGAGCACCTGCTCGACGCCGACGCGGCGTCCGGCGGGCCGGACGCGGAGGCGCGGGCGCTGCTCGACCGCCGCCAGGCGGCTCGCGCCGCCAAGGACTTCGCCGAGGCGGACCGCCTGCGAGACGTGCTCGCCGCGCTCGGCTGGGAGGTCCGCGACGGCGCCGACGGCGCGACACTCGTCCCGCGCGCGTCGTGATCCTCTACGGCCGCAACGCCGTCCACGAGGCGCTGCGCGGGCCGCGCGCCGTCACGCAGGTGTGGGCGATGGAGCGGGCGGCGCGCGAGCCGTGGCTGCGCGACGCGGCGGTGCGCGTGGTTGCCGCCGAGGAGGTCGAGCGCCGCAGCGGCTCGCCCGACCACCAGGGAATCTGCGCGGAGGTCTCGGAGTACCGCTACGCCGACGCCGACGCGCTGCTCGCGCAGGACGACGCGCTGATCGTCGCGCTCGACGAGATCCAGGACCCGCAGAACCTCGGCGCGATCTGCCGCACGGCCGAGTGTGCCGGCGCGAGCGGCGTCGTGATACCCGAGCGCCGCAGCGCCGAGGTCACCCCGGCGGTGTGCAAGGCGTCGGCCGGCGCGGTCGAGCATCTCGCGATCGCGCGGGTGCGCAACCTCGCCGACTTCCTGCTCGACGCCCGCAGAGCCGGCGCCTGGTCCTACGGCGCCGACGGCGACGCCCGCACCGGCTACGCGCAGCCCGACTACCGCGGCAGGGTCGTGCTCGTGATGGGCTCGGAGGGGAGCGGGCTGCGCCCGCGCGTGGCGAGATCGTGCGACGAGCTGATTGCGCTGCCGCTGCGCGGCAAGATTGGCTCGCTGAACGTGAGCGCAGCGGCGGCCGCGATCCTCTACGAGATCACGCGTCAGCGCAACGCCGGCGCCTGATCCTGCCGCTGCACGAGGATTTGCACATCCCTCTTGACAGGGGATTCATAACTTGGCATTCTGCCGCCTTCATAAGGGTGGACCTGAGGTTGAGGGCCCATCCGAACGAATCGGTGCGGCGCCTGGGGAGGTAAAGCGTCACGGAGCGATGGCTCGCGGTCTCCGCGGCCCTCGAAAGGACATGCTCGTGGCTCGAATCTCCCAGAATTCTCATTCTCAGCTTCAGGTTGATGATGGGTTTCTCATCGCTCTCGCCAAGCAGGGCAACCCCGACGCGTACGACCGCCTCGTGCGCCGCTACTACGGCTTCGTCCGCCTCAAGGCGTCCTCGTACTTCCTCGCCGGCGGCGACAGCGACGACCTCATCCAGGAGGGGCTCGTCGGTCTCTACAAGGCGATCCGCGACTACCGCACCGACCGCGAGTCGAGCTTCCGCAACTTCGCGGAGCTGTGCATCACGCGCCAGATCATCACGGCCGTGAAGACGGCCACGCGCAACAAGCACACGCCGCTGAACCAGTACCTGTCGTTCTCCTCCTCGCCGTCGAGCGCCGCCGCTGAGGGCGAGCCGACGCTCGACGAGGTGATTCCGGGCCCGAGCGTCCACGATCCCGTCAACCAGGTGATCAGCTCCGAAGAGCTGCAGGCGCTCGTCGCGTGCCTCTCGACCGTGCTGTCGGAGCTCGAGTCGCGCGTGCTCTCCCTCTACCTCGACGGCCATTCCTATGAGGACGTCGGCAAGCGCCTCGGCTGCGACACGAAGACCGTCGACAACGCGCTCCAGCGCGTCAAGCGCAAGGTCGGCACCCACCTCGCCGCTCGCAACGTGCTGCTGTAGGAAGCCGCTCCGGGCGCACGCGTAGGATCCCGAGACATGACCGTCGTCTTCGTCGTCGTCCTGGTCGTCCTCGGCGCCCTGCTGCTGCTCGCGATCATCGGCGGCGCGATGGCCTCGCGCCGCAACCGCGCCGGCGAGGTCGGCCTGCGCGAGCGGCTGAGGGAGGTCGACCGCCAGCTCGCGGCGGCGCTCGCGTCCGACCGCGGCTGGGCGCCCGAGACGCTCGACGCGACCGCTCGCGCCGCGTTCGCAGAGCGCCGTCCCGACGCGCCGATCGCCGAGCTCGAGCTCGTGCAGGTGATCGACGAGCCGGGCACCGACAACGACCTGGCGGTCTTCAGGGTGTTGAGCGGCTCGCCGCCGCGCGCCAGCCGCCTCACGCTCGGGCGACGCGACGGCGCCTGGTACCGGGCCGCGCTCGAGGACGAGGAGTGACAGCCGGACGGGACGCGCCTACGTCGCACGTCGCCCGCCTGCTGATCTCCTGTCCGGATCGGCCGGGGATCGTGGCGGCCGTCTCGCGCTTTCTGTTCGAGCACGGCGCGAACATCCTCGACGCCGACCAGCATTCAACCGACCCGCAGGGCGGGACGTTCTTCATGCGGATGGCGTTCCACCTCGACGGTCTCGATATCGGCCGCGCGGAGCTGGAGCGCGCGTTCGCCGAGCAGGTCGCCGCGCCGTTCGCGATGGACTGGTCGATCGCCTACGCGACCGACCGCAAGCGCATGGCGATCCTCGTCTCGCGCGAGGATCACTGCCTGCTCGACCTGCTGTGGCGCTGGCGCAGCGGCGAGCTGGACGCCGACGTCGGCCTCGTCGTCTCCAACCATCGCGTGGTCGAGGCGGACGCCGCGCGCTTCGGCGTTCCGTTCGCGCACGTGCCCGTCACGCCGGACACGAAGCCGCGGGCAGAGGCCGAGATGCTCGACCTGCTGGGCGGCGGCCGCTTCGATCTGCTGGTGCTCGCGCGCTACATGCAGATCCTCTCGGGGGACTTCCTCGCCTGCGTCGGCGCGCCGATCGTCAACATCCACCACTCGTTCCTGCCGGCGTTCGCGGGCGCCGACCCGTATCGCCGCGCGAGCGAGCGCGGTGTGAAGATCATCGGCGCGACCGCCCACTACGTCACCGAGGAACTGGACGCCGGCCCGATCATCGAGCAGGACGTGGTGCGCGTCAGCCACCGCGACGACCTCGACGCGCTGGTGCGGCTCGGCCGCGACGTCGAGCGCACCGTGCTTGCGCGCGCGGTCCAGCGCCATCTCGAGGACCGCGTGCTCGTGCACGAGAATCGCACCGTGGTCTTCTAGGCGCGGGCTGCGAAATCGGGCACCATTGCACGTGCGGTGGCGTATCGCCTGAGCATCGACGACGACGTGGCGAGCAGCGTGCGCGCGTGCGCGCGCGAGCAGCTCGCCGGCGCGGCGCAGCGGCTCGAGCGCGCCGAGGAGGACCCGGTCGTCGCCGTCCACGAGGCGCGCAAGCACATCAAGAAGACGCGCGCGCTGCTGCGGCTCACCCGCTCGGCGATCGGGAAGCGCGCCTATCGGCGCGAGAACGACGCGCTGCGCGAGATCGGCCTCGCGCTGTCGGGAACGCGCGACGCCGACGTGATCGTGCAGACGGCGGAGATGCTCGCCGAGCACGCCGCCGGCCGTTTGCCGGCCGAGACGTTCGAGCAGCTGCGCGCGGCGCTCGCGGCCGAGGCGGACAGCGGGCGTGGTACGGACGCCGGCGCCGACGCGCCCGCGGTCCCCGTCTTCGACGCCGTCCTGGAAGCCCTGCGCGCCGCCGAGCAGCGCGTCGAGCGCTGGCCGCTCGACGACGCCGCGTGGAGGCATGTGCTGGACGGCGCTGCGCGCGCGTTCGCTCGCGGCGGCGAGGCGTTCGCGGCCGCGAGCGCGGAACCGACGCCGGAGCGCCTGCACACCTGGCGCAAGCGCGCGAAGGACCTCTGGTACCACCAGCGGCTGCTTGCGCCTGCGTGGCCGGGCATGCTCGGCGCCCAGGCGGAGGAGGCGCACGCGCTGACCGAGCTGCTTGGGGACGACCACGACCTCGCCGTGCTCGCCGCCCGCCTGTCCGACGACGCCGCGCCGCTGACCCCGGCCGTCGACGCTCAGCGCGCCGAGCTGCTCGCGCTTGTCGCGCACCGCAGCGACGAGTTGCGCGCCGGCGCCGGGCGGCTCGGCCGCCGCGTCTACGCCGAGTCGCCGAAGGCGTTCGCGCGCCGGCTCGGGCGCTACGTGCGGACCGCAGTCGAGGAATGAGACCCGTCTGGCTCGCCGCGGCGGCGCTGCTGCTGGCGTACCTGATCTGGCGGCGACGCCGGCTCGAGCCGACGCTGCTGGTCGGCGGCGCGATCGCGGTCGCGGGGATGGTCGTTTACGGGCTCGGGCTCGTCCACCCGCCGAGCCTCGACACGCTGCTCAAGCACGTCGGCTCGACGCTCGGAACGTGGACCTACCTGCTCGTCGGCGTGCTGTGCTTCCTGGAGAGCGGGGCGTTCGTCGGCCTGCTCGTCCCGGGCGAGACGGCGATCGTGGTCGGCGGCTTCGTCGCCGGCCAGGGGAAGATCGACGTGATCCTGCTGATCGCGATCGCCTGGTTCGCGGCCGTCGCGGGGGACCTCGTCAGCTTCGGCCTCGGTCGCCGGCTCGGGCGCGACTTCCTCGTGCGCCATGGCCCGAAGGTGCAGATCACCGAGCAGCGGATCGAGCACGTCGAGCGCTTCTACGACCGCCACGGCGGCAAGGCAGTCTTCCTCGGGCGCTGGGTCGGGCTCGTGCGCGCGGTCTCGCCGTTCCTCGCCGGCTCCTCCGGCATGCCGCTGCGCCGTTTCCTGCCGTACGACGTGCTCGCCGCGGGCGCGATGGTGACGCTGTACGCGCTCCTCGGCTTCGTCTTCTGGCGCTCGCTCGACAAGGTGCTCGCGGTCGCGAAGCAGGGCGCGCTCGCGCTCGGCGCCGCGATCGTGCTGGTGGTCGCGATCGTCGCTGTAGTGCGCTGGCTGCGCGATGCGCAGAACCGCCGGCGCCTCGGCGCATGGCTCGCCGCGCACGAGCGCACGCCCGTGCTCGGCGGCGCGGTGCGTGGCGGTCGTGCGGCGGCCGTCCGGCTGGCCAGGCCGGCGCGGTTCGCGTGGGAGCGCCTCACGCCGGGGCAGCTGGGGCTGGAGCTGACGACGCTGCTGGCGGTCGCGGCGGTCGGCAGCTTCGTCTTCGTCGGCTACCTGATCGTGCTGGACCCCGTGACGAAGCTGACGGCGGGCGACCGGCGCGGCGAGCGGTGGGCGCTCGCGCTCGAAGCCCCGTGGCTCACGCACGTCGCGAAGGTCCTGACGCTGCTCGGCACGCTGCCGGTCGCCGGCGGGGCGCTCATCGCGGCGGCGGCCGTGCTGCTGTGGCGGCGCCACCGCCGCGAGGGACTCGCGCTGCTCGGCGGGCTCGTCCTGACGGTGATCGCCGTCCACGTCACCAAGGGCGCGGTCGGTCGGCCGCGGCCGCTGGACCGGCTCGTCGCCGCGGCGGGGTCCTCCTATCCGTCCGCGCACGCGGCGTACTCGATCTCCTGGGTCGCCGTCGCGGCGGCGCTGCGGCACGCGGTCCCGCGACTCGGCGCGCGCGCCGGCCTCGTGGCGGCGGGTATCGCGATCGCGCTCGTCGTCGGGCTCACACGCATCTATCTGCGCGTCCACTGGTTCTCCGACGTGGCGGGCGGCTGGGGCCTTGGCGCGCTCTGCTTCGCGTTCGCCGGGATCGTCGCGCTGGTGGTCGGCTATCTGCGCGGTGCCCGCGTCAGCGCCCGCTGAGCGTGCGCCGCAGCAGCAGCCCGCAGACGGCCGCCAGCACGGCTGCGAGGAACGGGATGCCGCCGCCGATCACGCCCGCGATCGCGAGCACGATCCCGACGACGGCGATCACGCCGAGGGTGACGGTGGCGAGGACGAGGCGGTAGGCGCGCTGTTCGCGCCGGCGACGCGAGAGGGGGGAGGGTGAACGACGTTCGAGGTCTGCCATGCACTGGATGATCGCAGGCCCGCCAGCGCAGCCGGCGGGCGGGCGCACGAGCTGGCGCAACCGGCGTCGCGCAGGTCTACACTCCGGCCCCGTGAGCTGGTTGGCGGTTCCACGCGGCTGGGTCGAGAGCTTCGGCGACATCGCCCGCTTCACCGCGGAGTGCTTCCGCGAGGTGTACGGCGGCCGCGTCTTCCGCTTCTTCGGAGAGGTGCTGCGGCAGTCCGGGCTGCTGATCCTCTCCTCGACGATCGTCATCTGGGGCCTCGTCTTCATCATCGGCCTGGAGTGCGGGATCGAGGGCGCCTACTTCACGCGCGCGGCCGGCACGCCGGCGTACGCGGGCGTGTTCACGGCGTGGTGCGACCTGCGCGAGCTCGTCCCCTACGCGTTCGGCTACATGATGGCCGCGAAGGTGGGGACCGGGATCGTCGCGGAGATCGGCTCGATGCGGATCACCGAGGAGATCGACGCGCTTGAGGTGATGGGCATCAGCTCGATGACGTTCCTGTGCGGAACGCGCCTGCTCGCCTCGTGGCTCGTGCTGCCGTTCGTCTACATCGGCGGCGTCGCGGCGGCGTTCATCGCCTCCTACCTCGCGGTCGTGATCCAGATCCACGAGGTCTCGCCGGGCGGCTACGACCTGATCTTCTGGGCGTTCCAGAATCCGACCGACCTGCTCTACAGCCTGCTGAAGGGCGCCTTCATGGCGACCGGGATCGTGTGCGTCGGCTGCTACTACGGCTACACGGCGCGCGGCGGACCCGTGGGCGTCGGCACCGCGACGGCGAAGTCGATGGTGCTGAACATCGTCTACGTCCACATCATCGGCATGCTCGGCACCCAGCTCTTCTGGGGCGCCAACCCACGCGCGCCGATCGGCGGCTGAGGTCTCGCTCGCACGCCGCGCTCACCAGAGCGTGGCCCGCGCGTCGAAGTCGCGGATTCGCTCGTCGCGCGTGACGAGACGGGCGCGCGACGCTTCAGCGGTCGCATAAATGAAGCGGTCGGCCGGGTCGCCCGCGAACCCGCGTGCGCCGAGCTGTCCGGCGGCAACCGCCAGATCGGCGGTGAGTGGGTGCTGACGTACACGCGCGTGGCCGAGCGCCTGTCTCACCCACACCGCGACGTCGCGGTCGAGCGAGATGCGCCCCTTCTGGACGAGCATCGCGACCTCCCAGGCGCTGATTGCGGAGACGCCGATCGCATCCGCCTCGTCGATCGCCGCACGCGCGGCCGGGGAGAGGCGCGCCGGATCGGCGAGCCACCACAGCCACGCGTGCGTGTCGAGGACGATCACGACTGCGCGTCCCACGCGACGTCGAGCGGCGCGAGCAGCTCGACGTCGGAGACCTGGAACGTCACCGAGCCGGCGAGCGGCTGCGGCTCGTCGACGGCGACGAGGCGCGCGACCGGCCGCCCCCGCTTCGTGACGACGATCTCCTCGCCGGTGAGGGCGATGTCGTCAAGCAGGGAGAGACAATGGGCTTTGAACTGGCTGGCTGAGATATGTTGCATGACCATGGTCACGATAGCATGGTCATCGCGGTGTGCAAGTGCGGTCATGGCGACCGGAGGCAAATCGGAGCCGGGTTCGCCCCCCTGGGGAGGCCGGCGGCGAGTGCGCGCTAGGCTCGGCGCATGATCGTCACGCCCGCCGTCCGCGACTACCTCGACGCGACGCGGCCGCCGTCCGATCCGCTGCTCGCCGAGATGCAGGCGCACGGCGCGCGCGAGCGGATCCCGATCCTCGATGCGCAGAGCGGTGCGCTGCTGCACGTGCTCGCGCGCGCGATCGGGGCGCGGCGCGTCGTCGAGGTCGGCACCGCGATCGGCGTCTCGACGCTGCACCTCGCGCGGGCGCTGCCGGCCGGCGGCGAGCTGGTCTCGTTCGAGATCGACCCCGAACGGCACGCCGCGGCGCAGACCTACCTCGACCGCGACGGCCTTGCTGCCCGCGCCGACCTGCGCCTCCAGGACGCGCGCGCCGGCCTCGCCGAGCTGGCGGGACCGTTCGACCTCGCGTTCATCGACGGCGTCAAGGCCGAGTACGAGGACTACCTCGTGCTCGTCGTGCCGCTGCTGCGGCCCGGCGGCCTCGTCGCCGTCGACAACGTGCTGATGTCGGGCACGGTCGCCGAGAACCGCGGCGACGGCCACTGGAGCGAGCAGCAGATCGCCACCGCCCGTGCGTTCAACGAGCGCCTGCTCGCCCACCCGCAGCTCGTCGCGACGATCACGCCCGTCGGCGACGGGATCGCGCTCGCGGCGAAGCGCTGAGCCTCAGCGGACGGTCGAGAGCGGCCGCTCGCGCGAGGCGTGCAGCGCGTCCGGCAGGTCCCGGCGCGAGCGGATGCCGAGCTTGTCGTACACCGCCGCCAGATGCGTCTCGATCGTCTTGACGGTCAGGAACAACGTCTGCGCGATCTGCCGGTTCGTCAGCCCGCTCGCCGCCATCTCCGCCACCCGGCGTTCGCTCGGTGTCAGCGACTCGATGCCGATCGGGGTCCACCGACGGACCTTCTCGCCCGTCGCGGCAAGCTCGTCGAACGCGCGCTTCGCGAGCCCCGTGGCGCCGCAGCGGCGCGCGAGCTCGAGCCCCTGGTGCAGCGGCGCGCGGGCGTCCGTGCGGCGACCGATGCGGCGCAACGCGGCGCCGAGGTCCGTGAGCGCCTCCGCCTGCGCGAGCCGGACCGGCGAGCCGTCGAGCACGGCGACCGCCTCCTCGAGGGCGGCGACGCACTCGGCGTCGTCGCCGGTCATCGCGAGCGTGCGCAACGCCTTCGACAACAGGCTGGGAGCGCCCCACCGCCGCGCGTGCGCGAGCGCCACCTCTGCCTTCGCCCGCGCACGCTCGCGCTCGCCGATCGCGGCGAGCGCACGGGCCGCGCTGATGCGCGCGGGGGCCGCGGGTGCGCCGATCAGGCCCCATCCCTTCGAGCGGCGATCCAGCTCCAGCAGATCGGCGACGGCCTCCTCCAGCCGGCCCTGCGCGAAGCGCAGCTGGCCGCGCGCGGCCAGCACGAGCGCGAACACGAAGCCGTCCGCGACCGGCCCGGTGATGCCGGTCGCCTCGATCTCGGCATCGGCGGCATCGAGCTCTCCGCGCAGCACGAGCAGGCTCGCGAGCACCGCCCGCAGCACCGCCTCGCCGATCCACAGCCGGCTGAGGCGGACGAGCTCGAGCGCCTGGCGAGCGTCCGCCTCGGCGCCCGGGAGGTCGCCGCGCGCCCACGCGACGCCGCCGTTCATCCACAGGGCGGCCACCAGCTCCGACGTCGCACCGCGCGCTCGCGCGTACGCGAGCGCCTGGTCGGCGGCGCGCTGCGCCTCGTCCAGCTGGTCGGCGTGGATCAGCGCGAGCACGGGGCGGCCGGGCGAGAAGAACTCCGCCTGCTCGACGAAGATGCGGCCGTCGTGGGCGAGCGCCCGCCGCGCCGCCTCGATCGCATCGGCCGCGGTGCCGTCGAACGCGTGCCACTCCGCCGCGAGGGCGGCGACGAGTCGCCCGTCCGCGCTGTCGGGATCGATCCGGTCGACGTAGGGCAGCAGCCGTGCGCGCGCCGCGGGCAGCGAGCGCTGCGCGAGGAAGTTCAGCTGCGCCTCCAGGCGGAAGGCGCCCACGGCGTCGCCCTGCTCGTCGGCCGTCGCGATCGCACGCTCCAGCAGCGGCGCCGCGTCGGCTGCGCGGCCGCTGAGGATCATCCAGATGCACACCTTCCCGGCCCAGCGGACGCGCAGGACGGGATCCCGCTCCATCTCCTCCAGCACCTCGGGCAGGATGGCCACGAACAGCTCGGGGTCGGGCGCGCGGATGCCGGCGGTGACGAGCCGGTTGAGGATCCGCGGCCGCAGATCGTCCGGTGCCGGCTCGCGCAGCGCGCGCATCAGGTAGGCGATCGCGGAGCGCGGCGCGCCGCGACCGAGTGCCTCTCTGCCCGCCTCTCGCAGCGTCTCGACCGTCGTCCGCTCGCCGCGCGCCTCCGTCGCGACGAGGTGCGCCGCGAGCTGCTGAGCGCTCGCGCCGCGTGCTCGCAGCAGCTCCGCCGCGCGGGCGTGCGCCGCCGCGCGCTCGCCGGCGGGCAGGTCGGCGTCCAGCGCCGTGCGCACGAGCGGGTGGATGAAGCGCGGCGACGGATCCGGGTCGAGGATCGCGGCGCCGCGCAGCTCGTCGGCGCCGGCCGACGCGGCATCGGGGGCGAGCTCCGCCAGCTCGGCCACGAGGCCGTGGTCCGCGTCGTCGCCGAGGACGATGACCGCCCGCGCGACGGCCCGAGCCGCCGCGGACAGCCGCGCCAGACGCACGAGCACGGTGCGCGTGACCCGCTCGGGCGCCAGCTCGGGCACGCGTGACGCCTGCTCGGCGCTGGGGCTGATCTCCTGGGCGGCGATCGTGCGCGCCAGCTCGTGCAGCAGGAACGGGTTCCCGCCGCTGACCTCGTGGCAGGTTGCGGCGAACGCCTCCTCGGGCTCGCGCCGCAGCTCCCGCGCAAGCAGCGCACCGGCCGCGGCGGGGCTGAGCGCGCGCGGCGTGAGCCGCTGCGCCTGCGCGTCGGTCGCGATCCGCGCGAGCGCGCTCGCGGCGCCGGCCTCGTCGGGGCGGCAGGCGAGCACGAGCAGCACGGGCAGCTCCTCGAGCCGTGGCAGCAGGAAGCCCAGGTAGTCGAGCGACGCGGCGTCGGACCAGTGCGCGTCGTCGACCGCCAGCAGCAGCGGCTGCTGCTCGGCGAGCGCCACCGTCAGCCAGTAGAGCCCGTGCAGGACCGCGATCGCGTCGCCCGCCGGCGCCGCGCCGGCCAGTCCGAGCGCGCCGCGGGCGGTGGCGGCGGCGCCCTCCAGCAGCCGCTCGCGGGCGGCTGGAGCGAGCGCGAGCAGCGGCGGCTCGAAGAGCTGGCGGACGAGCGCGAACGGGAAGTCGCGCTCGAGCTCGGTCGCGCGCGCGGCGAGCACGTGCATCCCGGCCGCGCGACCGCGCTCGCGCGCCGCCTGGACCAGTCGCGTCTTGCCGAGCCCGGCGGCGGCCTCGACGACCGCGAGCCGCCCGCCGCCGGCGCATGCCTCGAGCACCAGCGCGTCGAGCTCGGTCAGCTCCCGCTCGCGCTCCAGTAGCTCCGTCACGCCAGCAGCGTGGCACGAAGCGCTCCGTCAAGGCGCTGGTCGCCCCCGACTCCGGCTACACCATCGCCGTGCGCACCGCCAGCACCGCCGCCTGCACGCGATTGGTGACCTCAAGCTTCATCAGGATGCTGGAGATGTGGTTCTTGACGGTGTGCCGGCTGATGAACAGCTCGGTCGCGATCGCGTCGTTGTCCTTGCCGTCGGCGATCAGACGCAGCACCTCCTGCTCGCGCCCGGACAGGACCGAGCGGGGCTGCGGCCGTTCGCCGGCCCCGCTCGCGCGCAACCGGCGCACGAGCGAGGCGGCGACCCGCGGAGCTATCAGCGCCTCGCCCGCGGCGGCCGCCCGCACGCCGGCCAGGATCGTCTCCGCCGGCGCTTCCTTGAGCAGGAAGCCCGCGCCGCCCATGCAGACGATGTCGACTCCGTCCCGCTCGCTGGTCGCGCGCGCGAGCGCGAGCACGTGCGTCACGGGCACGCGCTCCTTGATCCGGCGGATCGCCTCGCACGCGTCGTCGTCGGCCATGTCTGGCAGGTCGGGATCGACGACGACGACGTCGGGCCGGCAGCGCTCGACCAGCTGCAGGGCGGCCTCGACGCTCGGCGCCTCGCCGACGACCGCGATGCCGTCGCGCTCGAGCAGCGCGCGCAGCCCGGCGCGGAAGAGGAGGTTGGTGTCCACGAGCACGACCGTGGTGTGGTAGATGTGCATCGCCTCAGCCCTCCTCCTCGGCGCTCGAGCCGACCAGTCGCAACGCCGCCTCGCGGTCCGGCGCGCCCAGCCGTCTCAAGGTGCCTGACAGGTGCCGTCGCACCGTGATCGCCGAGATGCCGAGCCGGGTTGCGATCTCGGTCGTCGTCAGCTGGCGCTGCATCAGCTCGAGCACCTGCGACTCGCGCTCGGAGAGCTGGGTCCATGTGCCGGCCACCGTCCGCACGCGCCGCTCGTGCGAGCGGGCGCGCAGCGCCGCGATGACCTGGCCGGTCGCCGCGCGCGGGAGCGGCGCCTCGCCCGCCAGCGTCGCCTGCACCGCGCGGCCGAGCGCCTCGGGCTCGATGTCCTTCAGCAGGCAGCCGGCGGCGCCGGCTTGCAGCGCGGCGATCAGCTGCTCGTCCGCGACCGACTCGAACAGCACGATCAGGCGCGTCTCCGGAACGGCGGTCGCGATCCGGTCGGCGGTCGTGATGCCGCCGCCCGGGAGCTGCGCGTCGAGCAGGCAGACGCTCGGTCGCCGTGCGCAGACGGCGCGCAGCGCCCCCGCCGCGTCCGCCGCTTCCTCGGCGACGCGCACGCCGACGAGGCTCAGCGCATGGCGCATCGCGAGGCGGGCGATCGGGTGCGCGTCCGCCAGGACGGCGCACGGCGCGCCCGTCACGGCCGGCGCTCCACGACGTCGGCGTCGCTCGTACTGCTGTCGCTCTCCCTGCGGGACGCGCTCTCACCGCGCCCAGGGCTTCGCAATACGGTCAACGTCCCTTCCCCCAGTCATCGTTGACTTACGAGACCTGCGAAATCCTGTTTGGCAACCGGTATCCGGTGTGATGATGGGTCGGAACCCTATCAATCGCTTACGTCGGCCGGCGCAGTCCGGTTCGCCGTCGCTTACGCCATGAGGGGATTCTCATTCATCGTTCAGTCCATTGAACGCTGAATATGAGGCAACCGGCCTATTGGGATCCCGGACTGTCCGCGTAAGACTGACCTGCGCAAGGTCATGAACGACGGCTGCACCGGGGGCGCGATGGGGATCAGCACGACCAGCAGGGAGGCCGCCTGCGCTGCGGCGACGGGCGAGAGCTCCGTCCGGGCGCGGCGACTGCCGCTGCGGCAGTGGCTGCGGGCGAGCGGCGGCGCACCGGGGGCGGCGCCAGCCGAGCTCGTCGAGGAGCTGGAGCAGGAGGTGGCGCTGCTGCGCGAGGAGAACGCGCGCTTGCGCGTCGCGCGCGAGCGGATGGCCGATCGGCCGGTGAACGAGCGCGTGCGCGACATGCTGCCGCTGCTGCGCGCCAACGCCGACGCGGGCGCGGACGTCGGCGACGAGCCGTGGGAGCTCCTGACCGAGTGCATGCTGCTGCGCGACAGTCTCGCCGACGCCTGCTGGGAGCTCGAGCGCGGCGCGCGCGAGCTGCGGCGGCGCCTCGAGACGATTCTCGCCGGATCGGAAGGCGCGCGGGCCGAGGTGCTCGTCGGCGACGACCTCCCGGACGCGGCGTGACGCCCCCCACCATCCTTCTGACAACCGAGGCCACTTATCCCTACGCCGTCGGTGGGGTGAGCTCGTGGTGTCATCTCGTGGTCGGCGGCCTTCCGGAGTTCGCGTGGCGAGTCCTTCCCATCCACGCGGGCGGCCGCCGGCCGCGGCCGTTGTTCGCGCTGCCTTCGCACGCCTCGCTCGCGGGGCGGATCGAGGTGTGGAGCGAGCAGCTGCCGCGGCGACGTTGGATCCGCGACCGTCTGCACGGCGGGCGCCCGTCCCTTCCGGCCGAGCTCGCGCGCGCGCTGATCGGCTGGCACGCCGACCACGAGGCGCTCGTCGATGCGCTGGTGTGGTGCCGGCGACATCCGGGGGAGCTGCGCGCGACGTTCCGCTCGCTGCGCGCCTGGGACGCGTTCGTCGAGGGGCTGCGCGACGCGCTGCACGCCGACGCGCCGGAGGCCGGCCCCGCGCCGCCGCTGGACGCGGTCGACGCGGCGACGCTCTACCAGCGGCTGTACTGGGTCGCGCGCGTCGCGGCCGTCGCGACGCCGCGCGTCGACCTGCTGCACGTGACCGCCGCCGGCTGGGCGGCGATCCCGGCGCTCGTGCACCAGCGCCTCCACGGCACGCCGCTGCTGCTGACTGAGCACGGCGTCTACGTGCGCGAGGCGTATCTCGCCGCTGCGCGAGGGAGAGCGCCTGCCGCGGATCGCTTCCTCGCCAGCCGGCTGGCGCGCGGGCTGAGCCTCGCGACGTACGCCGCCGCCGACGTGATCTCGCCGGTGACCGCCGCGAACGCGCAGTGGGAGCGCAAGCTCGGCGTCGCGCCCGAGCGGATCCGTGTGATCCACAACGGCATCGAACCGTCGGAGGCGTGCAGCGCGCCGCCGGGCGACCGCAAGGTCGTCTCGATCGGACGCATCGATCCGCTGAAGGACGTCCAGACGATGCTGCACGTCGCCGCCGAGGTGACTCGCCAGGTGCCCGACGCGCGTTTCGAGTATTGGGGTCCTCCGACCAACGGACAGGAGGCGTATGCGCGCGCGTGCGAGGAGCTGCGGCGCCGGCTCGCTCTCGGCGAGCGCTTCCGCTTCATGGGCTCCACCCCGGAGCCGCTGGAGGTCATGCGCGGTGCGGACGTGGTGCTGATGACGAGCATCTCGGAGGGCCTGCCGATGGCGATCCTCGAGGCGATGGCGCAGGGCCGGCCGGTCGTCGCGACGGGCGTCGGCGGCGTGCCCGACGTGCTGCGCGGCTGCGGCGTCGTCGTGCCCTCCGGGGACATAGCGCGACTCGCGACCGGCGTGGCGATGCTGCTGCGCAACCCGAGCTTCGCCGAGCGGCTCGGCCGTCGTGCGCACGAGCGGGTGCGCGAGCGCTACACCCAGCGGCATTGCATCGACGGCTACCGCGAGCTGCTGCACGAGCTGGCCGGCGGCGCGGTCGCGGCAGCATGAGCACCGATCCGCTCAGCGACGAGCGCGCCGGCGGGATCGTCGGCGCGCGGCTCGGGCGCCCGCCGCAGGACCTGCTCGAGGCGGCCGTCGTGCTGGAGGCGTGGGGCGGCGTGAGGAGTCAGGACGCGCTCGCGCTCGAAGCGGCGCTGCTGCCCGCGCGCGTCGAGCCCGACGCGATGCCGGCGCGCTGGGATGTCGAGGAAGAGGAGGAGGGGCGCGAGAGCATCGTCGCGGAGGGCATCGGACTGCTCGTCGCGATCGTCGCCGTCGCGACGTGGGCAGGTCCGCTGAGCCGGCAGCTCGGCGCCACGACGCTCGAGCAGGCCCTGCGCGTCGCGCTGCCGCTGACGCTCGGCCTGCAGTGGACGATCCGCAGCCGCTACCTCGGCCGGCCCAGCGGCCTGCGCTGCCTCGCGGAAGAGCGCGGGCGCGTGCTGCTCGTCCTGTGCATGCTGCTGCTCGCGCTCGCGCTGGCGCCGCACGTCGGCGTGCTCGCCGCGGTGCTCGTGCTGATCTGGGTCGGCGGGACGCTGCTTGCGCGGCGCGGCTGGGGGCTCGTCTACGCCGCGCTCGTCGCCGGCGAGGCGGTGGCGCTCGCACATCACGTGCCGGCCGCGCGCTCGCTCGTCGGGCTTGCGACCCTCGTCTTCTGGGCATGCGTCGCCGCGGTCGCGACCGCGCCCGGGCCTGCGCCCACGCAGGCGCCCGGCCGGCTGCGGCGCGCGCTCGCGGCCGGCGCGATCGGCACGCTGCTCGGCTTCCTGCTGATCGGCGACCACAGCCTCGGGTGGGGGGTGCACGGCGCGTTTCCGGGGCTTGCGCTGGCGCCGTCGGTGCTCGGCAGCCTGTGGGGCGGCTACTACCTGTGGCAGTTCCACGCGGCCGTTCCGCGCGGCTTGCGGGGCGTCCCGCTCGCGCAGGCGAACGCGCAGATCCCGGGCGGGCCCGCAATGCGCATCCTGCTCGGCGCGCTCGCGCGCCTGGTCGGCGTCACGACGGCGCTGTCGCTGCTCGTGCTCGCCGCCGCACCGTGGACGGAAGGCACCGATCGTCCCAGCCTCTTCATCGCCTTCGGGGCGGTCGCGCTGATGTGCCTGTTCGTGAGCCTGCACGAGTCGCTCGGCTTCACGCGCTGGGCGTTGACGGTCGCCGCCGTCAGTCTCGCGGTCGAGCTTGCGATCGACCGCCTCGTGCACGTCTCGACGCCCGGGGTCGCGTTGGCGGGGGCCGGGACGATCGGCGCGCTGCTCGCGCTCACTCCGTTGATAGGCCAGCTGCGCTCGCCGGGGCGAATGCTCGCGACCGCGCTGTGGATCAAGTGACGCCGCGCGCGCGTGCCCTCAGCACCCGGCGCGCCATGCGCCGAGGCTCAGCCGCTTGCCGATCGCGTTGATGCCGAGCCGGCGAGCAGCGGCGCAGAAGGACGCCGGCGCGAGCACGTACTCGGCGTCGTAGACGCCCTTGCCGGCGCGCAGGAACGGGCGAGCGGACCCGCATTCGCGGTACTGGAAGCACTGCTCGAGCACGGCGAAGTCGAAGCTCGGCGCGAGCGCGGCGGCCTGGTCGAGATCGTTCTTGAGCGCGACGGCGAGGTGCTGCGCGTGCACGGCGCGCGCGACCCAGCGGTCGAAGCGCAGCTGGTCGGCGGCGCTAAGCGGGAAGCCGCTGTGGTTGCCGTAGCCGTCGACGTTGTCGGGCTCGACCGCGTCGAAGCCCTTGCCGCGGCACATCGCGAAGCGCGCGCGCAGCAGTGGCGCGAGCGCGGCGATCTGGCGCACGTCGAGCCAGCGCTCCCCGGGCCAGCCGTTGGAGGCGCCGAGCAGCGCGCGCGAGAAGCGGCTGGCGTCGGGGCGCCATTGCTCCCACGTGCCGACGTCGACGTAGCAGACGACGTAGCGGCCGGCGCGGTGCAGGCGCGCGACGGTCGCTCGGCTGGTGTCGAAGCCGTCGACGTCGTAGAGGCGCGCGCGCACGCGCGTGTCGAGCCGTCCGTCGAGCTGCCACTGCCAGCTCGCGTGCGCCGGCGGGCGCCGGGGCGAGACGGCGCCGGGCGCGACGCCGCCGCAGGCGGCGAGCAGCGCCAGCACGGCGAGCAGGGGCGCTGCGCGTCGCGTCACGGTGGCCGACCGTAACAGACGTAGCCGCGCGCCCTGCCGCTGTTCAATCGTTGAACGCGACAACGGGCCAAGTGACCCATTGGTAGGAAACTCCTCGGTCGGGACACTGGCTCGGTCGTCCAAATCTCCGGGGGAGCGCCGTATGCGATCGAAGTCGACCGTCGCCGTCATCGTCCTGTTCGCCTGCTGCGCGCTGCTCGCGCTCGCGAGCGCCTCGGCCGGAGCCGCGCAGCGGATCGACATGCGCGTGCTGCTGCTCGGCGCGAGCGGCACGGAACCGACCTTCCTCGCGTGGGAAGCGCAGCTCAAACGCGAGGGCGTGCCCTACGACGCGATCGTCGCGAGAAGAGGCCACACGCCGATCGCCGCCGAAACGCTCTCCAGAAGCCTCGAAGGCGGGATCGAAGCGGGCAGGTACCAGGCGATCGTCGTCGCGGTCGGCAATCTGCCCGTGTGCGAAGAAGGCGGCTGCTTCTCGGCGCTCTCGACCGAAGAGTGGAGCGCGATCGCCGAATACGAGAGAACGTTCCACGTCCGGCAGATCAGCCAGTACGCCTACCCGGCGCCGGAATTCGGGCTCAACTGGCCCAGCTCCGGCGGCGCGTTCGAAGGGGTCTCGGCGAGCGTCACCGCGGCGGGCGAAGCCGTCTTCCCGTACCTCAGAGGCCCGGTCTCGATAGGGAGCGGCACGTGGGGCTATCACTCGACGCCGCTCGAAGCCGGCAACTTCACGACGCTCGTCACCGACGGCGAAGGCGACTCCGTGCTCGGGGTGTACAGGCACGCCGACGGGCGCGAAGAGCTCGTCGGGACGTTCGACGGCAACCAGTACCAGGTCCAGTCGCAGCTCCTGCGCCACGGCGAGCTCGCGTGGGTCACGCGCGGGACCTACCTCGGCTCGCAGCGCAACTACCTCGAGCTGCAGGTCGACGACGTGTTCCTGCCGGACGACATCTGGAGCACGACCACCCACACGACCGACTACGCCCCCGAAGACGCGGTGCGGATGTCCTCCGAAGACGTCACGACCGCGGTCGAATGGTCGAGATCGACGGGACTGCGCCTCGACATGGTCTTCAACGGCGGCGGCAGCGTCGAATACAGAGCCGAACACGCCGGCAGCGACCCGCTGCTGACGGCGTTCAGGGAAAGAGCCGCGACGTTCGGGTGGATCGACCACACCTACGACCATCCGAACCTCGACTGCTCCACGCAGGCGTTCATAGAAGGCGAGATCAACGACAACGTCAGATGGGCGAGAGAAGCGGGCTTCACGGTGAGCGCCGGCGAGCTCGTGACCGGCGAGCACTCCGGCCTCGCGAACCTGATCCCCGGCAACCCCGGCACGATCGACCCGCCGGACCTCGACGAAGCGGTCGTCACCGCGACCGGCGGCTCGCTGGGAGGTGCCACCTGGGAATACGGCGTCACCGGGACCGACGAAGGCGGCGAGACGGTCGCCTCCACCACAGCGCTCACGACGAGCGGCGGCACGAACCAGGTGAGACTCACCTGGGAAGCGATCTGCCACGCGAGAACGTACAAGGTCTACCGCCGCAGATCCGGCGGGAGCTGGTCGCTGCTGAGCACGATCTCGCAGCCTGAAAGAGCGTTCACCAACGAAGGGCCGGTGACGATCTCCTACACCGACAGAGGCGGTGAAGGCAGCGCGGGCACGCCGCCGAGCACGAACGGCGCGGTGCTCTCGCCGTACGGGCAGAACCCCTCGTTCACCGCGGCGCTCGAAGCCACGGGGATCGCCGACATCGCGACCGACGCCTCGAAGCCCTACCCGGTGACGCCGACCGAATCGAGCGGGCCGACGTACGCGGCCGGCGCGACCTGGGTTGACGGCAGAGCGCGCGCGGTGCCGCGCTATCCGACGAACGTCTACTACAACGTCGCGACCAGAGAAGAGCTCGTCGACGAGTACAACCACCTGTACCTGCCGCCTGAATTGGGTGGCGTGTGCGTCAACACGGAAGTGACGACGTGCCGCTCGAGCGCGGCGAGATGGGAAGACATCGTCGAACTCGAATCGCAGCTCATCTTCAGCCACATGATGGGCAACGATCCGCGCCCGCATTACTTCCACCAGACGAACCTCGCGGATGCGAGAGCGAGAGAAGGCGCGGTGCTCTACCCGGTCATGAACGCGACGCTGTCGCTCTACGAAAGATACTTCTCGACCTCCAGCGCGCCGATTCAGCAGCTGACGCACTCGCAGATCGGCGAACTGCTGGGCAGGCAGTCGGTCTGGGCCGGCTTGAACGCCAGCACGGTGACGGGCTACATCGAAGGCGAAGAAGTCGTCGTCGCCAACGGCGAAAGAGCGAGCGAGCCGGTGCCGCTCTCGGGCACCGAAGTCGGTTCCTCGTACGGCGGTACGAGATCCGGCTGGGCCGAAGACGCCGCCGGTACGACGAGATACAGGGCCGCCAGCGCCTGGCCGAGACCGTAGGGGATGACGCGCAAGCTGCATTGACGATGATCGATGGAGTGCAGTAGTGTTCCATTCGTGACCGTCGATATAGCGATCACGCCGAAGCGGAAGCGGGCGGCAGGCGAGCGCTGCTGCGAGCCGGTCGTGCTGCCGGAGGTCGACGCGGCGGGTGCGGAGCGGATCGCGGTGGTGGCGAGGGCGCTGGCTGATCCGGTCCGGGTGCAGCTCGTGGACGTGCTGCGGCGGCATGCGGGGGAGGTGTGCGTCTGCGAGCTGGAGCCGCTGTTCGAGATCTCCCAGCCGACCCTCTCGCATCACCTGCGCAAGCTGCGCGAGGCCGGGATCGTCGGGGTGGAGCGGCGCGGGCTCTGGGCCTACTACTACGTCGTGCCCGAGGCGCTGGAGGAGCTGCGCGGATGGCTGTCGTGACGCTCCGAGCCGTCGCTGCGCTCGCGGTCGGCGTTGGCATCGGCGCCGCGCTCGCGCGTCGTCGCCGGCCGGACGCCGAGCAGTGCTGCGCGACGTCGGCGCCGCGCGCGGGCTGCTGCTGATGGAACGTCCCCGCCTCGCGCGTCGCGCGCTCGCCGAGGGGCTCGCGGCGTTCGCGCTCGTGTTCGCCGGCTGCGGCGCGATCGTCGCGAACACCGTCCACGCCGGCGCGCTCGGCGGGATCGGCGTCTCGGCGACGTTCGGGCTGGTCATCATGGCGATGATCTACGCGACCGGGCACCTCTCGGGCGCGCACATCAACCCGGCCGTCACCGTCGCGTTCACGCTGACTCGGCACTTCCCGCTGCGCGACGCGCTCGCGTACGTCGCCGCGCAGCTCGTCGGCGCAACGGCCGCCGCGTTCGTGCTGCTGGCGGCGTGGAGCGAGAAGCCGGCGCAGCTCGGCGCGACGGTGCCGAGCGTGGGCGCCGGGACGGCGCTGCTCTACGAGATCGTCCTGACCGCGTTCCTGATGTTCGTGATCGTCGCGGTGGCGACCGACACCCGCGCGGTGGGCGCAGCGGCAGCCCTGGCGATCGGCGGGACGGTCGGGCTCGACGCGCTGTTCGGCGGGCCGGTCACGGGAGCGTCGATGAACCCGGCGCGCTCGTTCGGGCCGGCGCTCGCCGCGGGCGCCTGGCACGACTTCTGGATCTACCTCGCCGGCCCGTTCGTGGGCGCGGCGCTGGGCGCGTTCGCCTATCAGCTCGTGCGCGGGGAGCACCCACGCCGTGCGGTCGTCGTCGCGGAGCGCGGCTGATGGCAACCGCGCTGTTCGTCTGCCTGCACAACGCCGGCCGCTCGCAGATGAGCGCGGCGCTGTTCGAGCGCGAGGCGGAGGGGCGGCATCGCGCGCTCTCGGCGGGCACGCTCGCCGACCCGGCGGGCGCGCTGCATCCGGAGGTCGTGGCGGCGATGCGCGAGCTGGGGATCGACCTCGCCGAGCGCAGACCGCAGCTCCTGACCCCCGCACTGGCCGAGCAGGCGGACGTGGTGGTGACGATGGGCTGCGGCGACGCCTGTCCCTACATCCCCGGCAAGCGCTACCTCGACTGGCAGCTCCCCGACCCGAAGGGCCAGCCGATCGAAGCGGTGCGCGCGATCCGCGAGCAGATCGCTCAGCACGTGCGCGCGCTCGTCGCCGAGCTGGACCGCTGAGGCCGCCCGCGGGCAGGGCCGAGAGCCGGAACCGGGACTCGAACCCGGGACCCCCTGTTTACAAGACAGGTGCTCTACCAGCTGAGCTATTCCGGCCAGACCTGCCCAGCGTAGTCGATCCATGGGCGCCCGCCGACGGGCGCTCGGCCCGGGCGAGCGCTCAGCCGTCGGCGCGCGCTCCGGCGGTCATCCGCAGCCGCTCTTCGTAGACGCGGATGACCTCGGAGAGCGGAACGCCGAGGCCGTCGGCGACGGCGACGAGCGCGGCGAAGGAGGGCGTGATCTCGGCGCGCTCGATCTGGCCGACGTACTTGCGACCGACGCCGCCCCTCGTTGCGACGCGCTCCTGCGAGAGCTGCTGGCGGGCGCGGATCTCGCGGATCGCCGCGGCTAGCGCCCGCAGCTCGGCGTCGATGGTGGGAGGCACCGCGCGAACTCTTCTGCGGTTCCCGGTTGCTTTCCACCCGCTGTAGGCTGCAAAATGTATCGCGCAGGGGGTATTTTCCCCTGTCGAAGGGGTCTTGGAGGCGTCCCCCAGGTCTGACCCGGCGCGCCCCGTGGACCTCGACCGACGAGTCCGTCACCCCCAGCGGGCTCGCCACGGAGGCGCCCCGGCTCTCGAGCCGGGGCGCTCGCGTGACGAGCTGCCGACGGCGTGCCTGTAACGCGCCCTGCGCGCGAGGGTACGTAACGCTGGAATGGAGCTCGAGCGTCTGCATCGGCGTGCACGCGAGCGCGGCGTGAACCCGATCGTCTACTGGCTCACGCGCGCGGTCCTGCAGCCGCTCTTTCACCTCTACTTCCGCCTCTCTCGGATCGGTCGCGAGCACATCCCCGCCGACGGTCCGGTGATCTTCGCGGCCAACCACCGCAGCTTCCTCGACCCGTTCGTGATCGGCACGATCACGCGGCGGCCGATCTATTACGTCGCCAAGAAGGAGCTGTTCTCCAACCGCCTCCAGGGGTGGCTGCTCAACGCGCTCGGCGCCTTCCCGGTCGACCGCGGCAACGCCGACCAGGACATGGTCGACACCGCCAAGGCGATCCTCGCGCGCGGCGACTGCGTGCTGATATTCCCCGAGGGCACGCGCGTGCGCCCCGGGCCGCCCGGCCGCGCCAAGCGCGGCGTCGGCCGGCTCGCGCTGGAGACGGGGGCGCCGATCGTCCCGATCGCCGTGATCGGCACGGCGGACGTGCGCCGAGGCTGGCGGATCCGGCCGAGAAAGGTCCGCATCCGCGCCGGGCGTCCGCTCACGTTCCCGCGCGTCGAGGCGCCCTCGCGCGAGCTGGCGCAGGCGGTCACCGACCGCATCTGGCCGTGCGTGATGCTGCAGTGGGAGTGGCTCGGCGGGATCTCGCCGCTGCGGCGCGCGGCCATCGTCGGCGCCGGCGCATGGGGGACGGCGCTCGCGGTCGCCTTCGCGCGCGCGGGACTCGACGTCGAGCTCGGCTGCCGCTCACGCGAGCAGGCCGACCTGCTGCGGGCGACAGGGGAGAACGCGCGCTACCTCCCGGGCGTCGCGCTGCCGAACGAGGTGAAGCCGGTCCACGCCGCCGAGCTCGAGCTGGCCGTCCACGACCTCGTGTGCCTCGCTGTCCCCGCGCGCGAGCTGCCCGCCGTGCTCGCGGCGCACGGCAGCGCAATCCCGCAGCGAGCCGGCGTGCTCGTGGTCTCCAAGGGGCTCGTCCCGCCGCTCGGCACGCTGCCCTCCGCGTACGCCTCCGAGCGCGTGCAGGCGCGCACCGTCGCCGCGCTCGCGGGTCCGTCGCACGCGGCCGACGCGCTCGCGACGGGCGCTTCGCTTGTGCTCGCCACCCCCGACGACGCGTTCGCGGCCGAGCTGGCGTTCGTGCTCGCGAGCGCCGGCTTCGACGTCCACAGCTCGCGCGACGTCGCCGGCGTCGAGCTGGCCGGGTGCGCCAAGAACGCCGCCGTGCTGGCCGCGGCGGCGGCGGCGACCGCGGGCCCCAATGTCGCGGGCGCCGCCGCGGGCAAGGTCTTCGCCGAGGTCGACGAGCTCGCGCGTGCGCTCGGCGCCGCGCCCGACACGTTCGCCGGCCTCGCCGGCGCCGGCGATCTCGTCGCCACCGTCGTCGCCGACAGCAGCCGCAACCGCCGCGCGGGGGAGCTGCTCGCGCGCGGCGTCCCCGCGGCCGAGATCGCGCCGACGCTCGGCCACGCCGTCGAGGCGGTCGACACCGTCCCGCTGCTCGCCGCGCGCCTGCGCGACGCGCAGCTCGCCGCGCCGGCGACGCTCGGCCTCGCCGCGCTCGTCGAGGGCCGCATCGAGCCCGAGCGCTGGACCGCCGCCGTCACGCAGCCTGTCCGCACGTCGCGGCGGGCGCGTGCGGCATAGCCCTCCGAGCAGCCATGCGACGCGCCGCAGCCTTTTCCCGCAGCCGCACGCGAACGGCGATACTGCACGTGCGGTGCCCGACGAACCCGACGCAAAGGCGGACCTCGACCGCAGCTTCTCCGAGCTGTACCGCACGCACCTGCGCGACGTCTACTCCTACGCCTACTACCGCGTCGGCAACCACCACGACGCCGAGGACCTCACCGAGCAGACGTTCCTGCAGGCTTACCGCCACTACGAGCGGGCGCTGCGCGAGTCCGACGGCCGCCCGCTGCGGCCCTGGCTCATCCGGATCGCGCACAACCTCGCCGCCAACTACTACCGCGACCGCGCCCGCAGGCCCGAGTCCGCGATCGAGGACGCGGCCGTGATCAGCGCGCCGCACACGACCGAGACGCTCGTCGAGGGGCGCGAGGAGCTGGAGCGGATCCTCGCCGGCGTCCAGCGGCTGCCCGACGACCGCCGCGAGGCGCTCATCATGCGCTTCGCGCTCGGGATGGACAACCGCGAGATCGCGCGTGCGCTCGGTCGCAGCGACGGCGCCACAAAGGTCTTGCTGCACCGTGCGGTCAAGCAGCTCGAGGGGATCGTCGGCGAGAACGGCGCGGATCCGACCGCGGAGGAAGCGGCGTGAGCACGACCGAGTTCGAGGCACGCCTGCGCGCGGCGCTGCACCCGGTCGAGCCCCGCGAGGACTTCGCGGTACGGCTGGAGCGCGGCCTCGTCAACCTGGCGGAGCTGGCCGCCGACGAGCTGGAGGCGTGGGAGCTCTCGTCGATGCGCGACCCGCGCAACTGGGCGCGCCCCGCCGCCGCGGCGGTCGTCGGCGCCGGCGCCGGAGCTGCGCTCGTCGTGCTGCGCATGCGCGGCCGCCATCGCCGCCGGCGCGCGCAGTCGGCCAACGTGCTCGACCTCGCCGAGCGCACCGTGCGGGATCTGGCCGACGAGGCGCGTAGGTTGCTGCCCTGATCCGCGCGCCTCTGTGGCGCGTAGGAACGCAGTGACCGATGCCGACGCTCCGCGACCATCATCGCCCGTCGTTCCGCGACCTCGCCGACGAGGACCTCATGCAGCTCGTCCAGCGGGCGGAGGCGGCCGCCTTCGAGGTCGTCTACGACCGGCATGCCACGGCCGCCTTCTCGCTCGCCTACCGCATGTGCGGCGCCCGCCCGCTTGCCGAGGAGGTCGTGCAGGAGGCCTTCCTCTCGATCTGGCGCAGCGGGGCGCGCTACGACCGCGCCCGCGGCAGCGTGCGCACCTGGATACTCGGGATCACCCACCACCGCGCGATCGACGTGCTGCGGCGCGGCGGCGTGCAGGAGCGCCATCGCGCCTCCGACGAGGGCATCGAGGAGCGCTTCGAGGCCGGCGAGCGGACCGACGTCGAAGTCGCGCGCCGCGAGGTCGCCAAGGAGGTGCGCGGCGCGCTCGAGGTGCTGCCCGACGAGCAGCGGCGGGCGATCGAGCTCGCCTACTACGGCGGCTTCACGCAGAGCGAGATCGCCGAGATCCTGGGCGTCCCGATTGGCACGGTGAAGGGCCGGATGCGGCTCGGCATGGACAAGCTGCGCGACGTGCTCGCGCCGCCGGCGGAGGTGCTCTCGTGAGCGAGCGCTGCCGACACCACGACACCGTCGCCGCCTACCTGCTCGGTGCGCTCGCCGCTGCGGACCGGCGCGAGTTCGAGGCCCACCTCGCGGACTGTCCGTCCTGTCGCGAAGACGTCGGCGAGCTGCGCGTCGTCTCGGACGCGCTGCTGCTGGCGGCGGCGCCGACGCAGCCGCCCGACGAGCTGCGCGACCGCTTGATGGAGACGGTGCGCGCGGAGGCCGACGTGCTGAACGCCGCCGGCCCGGAGGCGGACGCGCCGCGTCCGGCGCGTGCGCGGCGCCGTCGCCCGCGCCTGGCGGTGGGACGACCGCTCGCGCTGGCCGGCGCGGCGGCGGCCGTCGCCGGGGTTGCGCTCGGCTTCGGACTCGGCAGCGCGACGAACGGCGGTGGAACGCACACGGTCGTGCAGGTGCGCACGGTGCAGGCGGCGGTCAGCGGTCCGGCCGCGGCGGGCGGGACGGCGACGATCGTCGAGCGCGGCGGGGTCGCCACGCTGCAGGTGAGCGGCCTGCCGCTGCCGCCGTCCGGCAAGGTCTACGAGGTGTGGCTGGTGCGCCGCGGCGCGACGGCGCCGGCGCCGACGGACGCGCTGTTCAGCGTCAGCCACGGCGGCAGCGGCCGCGTGGCGCTCCCGAGCGTGCAGGACGTGACGACGGTGCTCGTGACGGCGGAGCCCGACGGCGGCAGCCAGGCGCCGACGTCGAGACCGTTCATCAGCGCATCGCTGTGACGTCGCCGGGAGGTTGTCGCTTGCGATGACCGGACGGCGAAAGCCGATTCCTTCACGGCGACGTTACCCGCGGCTGCTACCGTCCGCGCCGCGATGCCCACGTGCTACCGCCACCCGACGCGTGAGACCGGCGTCTCCTGCTCGAGCTGCGGGCGTCCGATCTGCACCGACTGCATGACGTCGACGACGGTCGGCATGCGCTGCCCGGAGTGCGCGCGCCAGCGCACGCGCGTGCACCGCGTGCGCGCGAACGAGATCCCGACGCCCACCGCGACGGAGGCGATCATCGCGGTCAACGTCGTCGTGTACCTGGCCGAGCTGGCGACCGGCGGCGGCTTCGGCGGCGTCGGTGGGACGGTCTACGAGAAGGGCGCGCTCTACGGCCCGCTCGTCGCGCCCGGCGGCGAGTGGTGGCGGATCCTCACGAGCGGCTTCCTGCACGCGAGCATCCTCCACATCGGCTTCAACATGGTCTTCATCTGGATGATCGGCCGCTCGCTCGAGCAGGCGATTGGCAGTGCGCGCTTCGTCGTCGCCTACCTCGCCTCGCTCGTGTGCGGGTCGTTGGGCGTGCTGCTGCTCGAGCCCCATGCGGTCGCGGTCGGCGCGTCGGGCGCGGCGTTCGGGCTGCTCGGCGTGCTGATGGTGGAGGCGCGCCGGCGCGGCATCAGCCTGTGGTCGACCGGACTGCTTCAACTGGCGCTCTTCAACTTCGTGTTCACCTTCTTCGTTCCGGGGATCGCGATCGGCGCGCACGTGTTCGGCTTCGCCGGCGGCGTCCTCGTCGGCGTGGTCTTCGACCAGTTCGATCGCCGCCGCCTGCCGCGGGCCGCCTCGCTCGCCGCGGGCGCCGTGCTGACCGTCGCCGCGTTTCTTGCGGCGCTCGTGGTGGCTTAACGCAAAGCGGCGGCGCGCTGTCCGCGCGCCGCCGCCGTGAACGTCTGAGCCGTCCTCGCTAGTGGCAGGAGATGTTCGCGTTCGCGGTCGAGTCCGCGGTCGCGCCCGTGCCGTCCTCCAGGAAGAAGAACGTGCTCTGGATCGGCGCCTTGTGGCTCTTCGGGCACTTGTACGCCTCGATGTAGCCGCGCTTGACGCCGTGCACGACGCGCGTGATGCGGTTGGTCGTGGCCTGGATGCGTCTGACGACGATCGGGCCGCCGATGATCGTCTGGAGGTCCGCCGGGATGTTGTTCGTCAGCGAGTACCCATACCGGCCGTGGATCTTCTTCAGCGGCGCCGTGAACGTGTCGTTGATCAGCGCCGGGACCGTGATCACGACGTTGAAGACGACGCTGTTGCCGTGCGGGCCGTTGAACAGCGTCAGTCTGCCCGTCGAGGTCACGCCGAGGTCGACGGCCGTGCCGGTGGCGACGCCGCTACCGATCTTGGAGCCGGGCGGGCAGGCGCTGAGGCGGTTGTGCGCGGCCTTCAGCTTCGCCTCGCTGCACGAGGGGAAGAGGTTGCCGTTCGGCTTGCCGACGCCGGCCGGGAACAGCACCTGGACTCTGGTCAGCTTCCAGCGGCTGCCGGCGGGGTGGGTGATCCTCGCGTCGTATGAGAGCGAGATCGGCATTCCGTGGCTCGGCGAGTACGGGCCGCCGACGAGGTGATTCGGGGATACGCTCGCCTTGAGCGAGGTGGTGAGCCCGGGCGCGGACGCCGCAGTCGCGGCGGCGCCCGTAATGAGGATTGCGGCGGCCGCGACGGCCGCGATTCGTCCTACGCGGATGGATTGCATCCCTCGATGGTAAACGTGCCCGTACCGGTCCGTCCAGGGAGAACCGGCCAAACCGTCAGAGCTCGACGACCAGGGGATTTTGCGCCGCAACTTCGGGTATCGATTCGGGTTGCAGCACATGCGCGAGCAACTCCAGCCCGTCGATCAGCCGCGGCCCCGGCCGCGAGAAGTACGCCGCCGCGTCGACCGCCACGACCTCGCCCGCTCCGAGCGCCGCGAGCTGCTGCCGGAAGGTCGTCGCCTCGGCGTGCGCGCGCTCCGCGTCGTATCCGCACGGCATCACGATCACCACGTCCGGCTCGGCCGCGGCGACCTCCTCCCACGTGCGCCGCTCGGAGTGCTCGCCCGCCATCCCCAGCACGTCGAGGCCGCCCGCGTACTCGATCAGCTGCGGCGTCCAGTGGCCCGCGACGTAGACGGGGTCGAGCCACTCGAGCGCCGCCACGCGCGGTGCTCTGCGATCGCGCACGGCAAGCCGCACGCGGTCGATCCGCGCGGCGGCGTCCTGCACGAGCGCGACGCCCGCGTCTCTGCGATCGGTCGCCTCCGCGAGCGTGCGGATGTCGCCGAGCACCTCGCCGAGCGTGCGCGGGTCGAGCGAGATCACGCGCGGGCGGCTCGCGATCTCCTCGGCGACGGCGCGCACGTCCTCGAACGAGACCGCGCAGACCGCGCACAGCGCCTGCGTGACGATCAGGTCGGGCGCCAGCTCGTGCAGCGCCTCGACGTCGAGCTCGTAGATCGCCTCGCCCTGGTCGGTGCGGGCGCGCACGGCGGCGTCGATCTGGCCGGCGGTGAGGTCGCCCGGCAGCGCGTCGCGCGTGACGTGCGGCAGCTCCTGCGCCGCCGGGGGATAATCGCACTCGTGCGTGACGGCGACGACCTCGTCGCCGAGCCCGAGCGCGAACAGCGTCTCCGTCGCGGACGGGACGAGGCTCACGATCCGCATGGCGGGCGCGTCGGGTCGACTGCGATCACGGGAGCAACGATATGCCACTGCTGAGCGACGAGCAGATCACAACCGCGCTGGAGGACAGCCCCTGGCGGCGCGAGGGCGAGGCGCTCGTGCGCGACTGGCGCTTCGCCGACTTCGCCGCGGCGATCGCGTTCGTCGAGCGCGTGGCCGAGGTGGCCGAGGCCGCCAACCATCATCCCGACATCCTCGTGCACGGCTGGAACAAGGTGCGCTTGACGCTCTCGACGCACTCGGAGGGCGGCATCACCGCGGCCGACGTCGCGCTCGCGGAGCAGCTCGCCGGCGTCGGCTGACGCCGGAGCCTGCTGCTACGGTTCGCCCACCAGTCGATGAGCGACGACGACGACCTGTCTCGAAGTAGCGGCCCACACGTCGCCGCGGTGTCATGACCGCGCTGCTGCTCGTCGGCCTCCTCCTGCTCGTCGCGGTCAACGGCTTCTTCGTCGCGGCCGAGTTCGCGCTCGTGCGCGCCCGCCGCTCGCGCATCGAGGAGGCGGCGAGACAGGGCGAGTCCGGCGCCAGAACGGCGCTCGCGGAGCTGGAGGAGATCACCGAGTACCTGTCGGCGTGCCAGCTCGGCGTCACGCTCGCCTCGATCGGCATCGGCTTCCTCGGCGAGCCGGCGCTGGCGAAGCTGATCGAGCCGGCTTTCGGCGGGCTCGCGCATGGCGTGGCCGTCGCGCTCTCGATCGCGATCGCCTACGTGATCGTCACGGCCGTCCACATCACGGTCGGCGAGCAGGTCCCGAAGGTGTGGGCGATCCAGCGCGCCGACAGCACGGTGCGGCGGATCGCGCGGCCGCTGCACCTGTTCGCGCGCGCGTTCCACCCGTTCGTCGCGCTGCTCAACCGCGCCTCGAACGCGATCCTGCGGCTGCTGCGCGTCGAGCCGCTGTCCGGCCGCGAAGCGGGCGGCACGCCCGAGGAGCTCAAGCAGCTGATCGCGGAGTCCTACACGGGCGGCAAGCTCGACGAGGGCGAGGCCGGCATGCTCGCGGGCGTCTTCCACCTGCACGAGCAGGAGGCGCGGCAGGTGATGACGCCGATTCCCGCGGTGGTCACCGTCGACGTGTCGGAGTCGGCGGAGGCGGCGCTGCGCCGCTGCGTCGAGTCGGGCCACACGCGCCTCGTCGTCACCGAGGACGAGAACACCGATCGCATCAAGGGGCTCGTGCACGCGAACGCGCTCGCGAAGCTGCTGATGGAGCACGGGCCGGACGCGACGATCGAGCGGCTCGTGCGCGACGCGCCGATCGTCCCCGAGACGAAGCCGCTCGACGACCTGCTCGCCGACCTGCAGCGCCAGCGCAGCTCGCTCGCCGTCGTGGTCGACGAGTACGGACGCACGGCCGGGTTGGTGACGGTCGAGGACATCGTGGAGGAGGTCGTCGGTGAGATCGCCGACGAAACCGACCCGACCGCCGGCGGCGTGCGACGGCTGCCGAACGGCGACTGGTTCGTGCGCGGCCACGTCGCGGTGACGGATCTGGAGGACTACGGCCTCTCGCTGCCGGTCGACACCGACGCCTACAACTCGGTCGGCGGCTTCGTCTTCGCCGAGCTGGGGCGGCTGCCGAAGCGCGGCGACACGATCGCCGCCAACGGCTTCTCGATCCGCGTCGAATCGGTGCGCGAGAACCGCATCGAGGCAGTGCGGATCAGCGAGCGCCGGCCGTAAAGCTGCTCATCTCTCACCACAACGCACCAAACCTCACAAAGCGCTACCGTGCCCGGTCCACGATCGCCGGCCCCAGCGGCCAGGCGGTTGGAGGAGGAGAGAGGTAGTGGTGGGCTTGTGGTCCGCCGTCGCAACGAGACCGGCCCGCTTGCGCGGGCCGGTCTCGTGCTTCTGGGAGGAGGTGCTGCTGTGAGGTACGTCGCACGCAGAACTATGCCCGCACGCCATGAAGCGTCCCTAAGCAGTCCCTGAGAGTCCTCTCACGAATACGTGTGCAGGCCTCTGCCGGTCTTCTTGCCGAGGTGGCCGGCGGCGACGAGGTCCTCGACCGTGCGCGGGACCGGCGAGCCGATCGCCTCGCCGATCGCCTTCGAGACGTCGAGGCCGACGTAGTCGAGCAGCGCGAGCGGACCCATCGGATGTCCGGCGCCGAGCCGCATGCACTCGTCGATCGCCGTCGGCTCCAAGTCCGTCTGCTCCATCAGCTCGACGGCGCTGAAGAGGAATGGGAACAGCAGGCGGTTGACGACGAAGCCGGCGATGTCCGGCACCTCGACGGCCGTCTTGCCGAGCGCCGCGCACAGCGCGCGGGCGCGCTCGCGCACCGGCTCGGTCGCCTGCGGCGCGTACGCGAGCTCGACCAGCGCCATCTTCGGCACGGGGTTGAAGACGTGCAGACCGACGAAGCGCTCGGGACGGCCGGACGCGTCGGCGAGCTTCGCGACCGACAGCGACGAGGTCGTCGTCGCGAGCACCGCGTCGTCGCCGGAGACGCGGCCCAGCTCGGCGAGCACGCCGCCCTTGACGTCGTAGTCCTCGGCGGTGGCCTCGACGAGGAACGTCGCCGACCCCAGCTCCGCGATCTCGGAGACGACCGTGACGCGGTCGGCGATCGGCTCCTCGCTCAGCTTGCCACACCACTTCGCGACCGCGCCGCGCGCGCGCTCCGCCGAGCCTTCAGAGCGGGCCCACAGCAGCACGTCGCCGTGCTGCGCCGCGACTGCTGCCATGCCGCACGCGATCGCGCCCGAACCTGCGATTCCCAGCTGCTCCTCCACCGCAAATGCTCCTCGTGCGTTGACTCCTCAGTCAACCGAACACTACGCGTCGGCGGCGCACGGAAGCTCCACCACGGCCCGAGCGCCGCGGCAGCCGCGCAGCCGCCACGGTCGCACGCCGCGATCGACGCGCACGATCCGCCCATCGCGGTCGAGCCACACGAGGTCGAGCGCGAACCGCATCCCGCAGGTGTGGATCGAGCGCGTGCGCGGCAGCAGCAGGCCGGAGTTCGGCGGGATCGCGTACAGCCCGGCGAGCCCGAGCAGACGCGCGAGCGGGCCGTGCGCGAGGCGGATCTCCGCCGTCTCCAGCCCTCGCACGTTCACTCGCGGAAGGCGTGCCAACCGGCGCGGCAGGTTCACGCGTCCCAGCGGAAGCCGGTCGCCGACGGGCGCGGCTCGAGCGGGCTCGCCGGCAGGCCGTCGGGCGGGGCGGGCAGGTTGTAGCCGCCGGGCGCCAAGTCGTTGGGCGTGTCGGGGTGAAAGAGCGACGCGAGGTACTGCGCCTGCCCGCGGCCCGGACCCAGCTCGAACTGGCCGCCGCCGTAGGCGCCGATGCCGTGCGCGGCGCAGTAGTCGTAGCCCGCGCACAGCCGCTCCAGGCCGCCGAAGCGCGAGGGCTTGATGTTCACCATCTGCGGCGCGAACGGCAGCGCCTCGATGTCGGCGATCGCGTGGATCGGCGCATCCCAGGTGATGCGGTCGCGATGGGGCAGGAGCACCTCGTCGATGCCCGGCGCGCTCAGGTCCGGGTCCTCCAACCACGCGTCGGGAAACCCCTCGGCGACCCGGCGGTAGAGCACCGGATCGGCCGGGTTGTCGACGACGGTGCCTCTGTAGAGGCCCTTGAAGTCGGCCGAGTCGACCGCGCCGGTCGCGCGCAGCGCGGCGACGAGCGCGTCGTCCCACGCGGGCGTCGGGTCGAGCTTGAAGCGCAGCGTCGGGTAGCGCTCCAGCAGCCGCTCCAGCTCGTCGACCGACGCGACGCCGTCGACCTCGGGCAGCCGCCGCGAGTTGACGAACGTCACGGGCTGCGGCGTGCGGCCGACGGCCGCGTGCAGCGACGTGCCGGCCTGGGACAGCGCGAGGTCGAGTGCGGCCGAGTGGAACGCCCAGCGGCGGTAGAGGCGCGAGACCTCGCCGCGCACCGGCTCGACCGGGAACAGGTCGAGCGCGTCGATCCGCGCGCAGAAGTCGCCGAGCGTCGTCTCGCCGCCGCTCGCGAGGTCGAGGTACGCGCCCGCGCTCTGCAGGTTGTCGTGGTCGGCGCCGTCGTAGACGACGTCCTCGCCGACGCCCTCCGTGCCGCCGCCCTGCAGATGGATGACGGTCGTCTGGCGGCGGAAGCCGCTGGAGACGTCCATCACCAGCGCCTCCAGCGCGTAGGACTCGACGACGAGCGGCAGGCCGGCGAGCAGGTCGAAGGTCCCCATCGGCCGGGGAGCCTATCGGTCTGCGTCGCCGCCGCGTTCGAGCCGGGCGACGAGCTCCTCGAGCCGCAGCTCCTCCAGCCCACGGCCGACCGCCTCCAGCTCGCCCGCGCACCACTCGACGAGCCGGCGGCCCTCGGCGACCAGTTCGAGCGTCTCGCGCAGGCCGGCCTCGCCCGAGTCCAGCCGCCGCACGATCTCCTCGATCCGCGCGCTCGCCTCCTCGTAGCTCGTCGGCGCGGGTGCCGGCTGCTCGCCGCTCATGGCGCGCCATCCTCGATGTTCGCCCGGACGCGTCCGTCGTGGAAGCGCAGCGACAGCGCGCCGGCCGCGCGCGCGGCTCCGGCGGTCGTGACCAGCTCGCCGTCATCCGCGCGCTCGACCAGCGCGTAGCCGCGCGTGAGCGTGCGCTCGGGGTCGTGCGCGCCGAGCGCGAGCAGCAGGCGGTCGAGCTCGCCGCGCCGGCGGACGTGGTCGACGCCGGCGGCCTCCGTCTTGCGCCGCAGCACGAGCAGTCGCGTGGCGGTCAGCTCCCGCTCGCGCGCGGCGCCGCGGCGGGCGCTGGCGCGCAGCTCGCGCACCAGCTGGCGCAGCTCGCGACGATGGCGCGCGAGCTGCTCGGCCGGCGCGCGTGCCATCGCCGCCAGCGCTCGCGCGCGCGTGACGACGGCGCGGCGGCCGTGCAGGTCGAGCCGGAGCGCCTCGCGCAGCAGCGTCGCGCGCGCCTCGCCGACGTCGAGCCCCACCGCCGTCTCGGCCGCATGAGTCGGCGTGGAGCACGAGACGGCGGCGACGTCGTCGATCAACGTGCGGTCCGTGTGGTGGCCGACCGACGCGATCACCGGCACGCGCAGCAGCGCGACGGTGCGGCAGAGCGTCTCGTCGCAGAAGGCGAACAGGTCCGCGAGCGAGCCGCCGCCGCGCGCGACGACGATCGTCTCGACCTGCTCGATCGCGGCCAGGTCGCGCAGCGCCTGTGCGATCGCCGGCGCGGCGTGGCGGTCCTGCACCGGTGCGAACGCCCAGATCAGCTGCCCGGCCCAGCCGCGCCGGCGCAGCCCCGCGAGCACGTCGTCGCGCGCCTTGCCGCCCTCGCCGGTCACCACGCCGATCGTGCGCGGCAGCAGCGGGCGCGGCAGCCGCTTCTGTGGCTCCAGCAGCCCGTCCGCCGCGAACCGGCGGCGCAGCCGCTCGACCTGCGCGAGCAGGTCGCCCTCGCCGGCGACGCGCAGGCCGCTCGCGCGGAAGGAGAACGACGGCGAGGACGTCGCGCTGCCGGCGTAGTAGTCGCAGCCGCCGGCGATCACGACCTGCGCGCCGTCGGCCGGATCGATCGCCAAGCGGTCGAAGTCGCTGCGCCACATCGAGCACGGCAGCGCGCCGCGCGCGTCGCGCAGCTCGAACCACACCGACGCTCTGCTCATCCGCAGGTTCCACAGCTCGCCGAAGATCTGCACCTGCGCGAACGCGCGCAGCCGCTCGCGCAGCCGCTCGGCGTAGGCGCCGACGGGGAAGGGCCCCGGCAGCGCGCTGCCCGGGATCCCGGCCGGGGCGCCGCGGGCTGCGTCCGTCTCGCTCATCCCCGCCGAGCGTAGTCGCCGGCGGCCACGGCCCCGGTCAGGCCGCCGGGTCGGCGACGCTCGCGAGCGTCGCCATGTCCGGCGTCGCCGGCTCGCCGCGCAGCTCGCCCGCACATGCGAGCACGTCGAGGCGGGCGATCTCGCGCTCGCCCTCGGTGCGTGCCGGATGGCCGGCGGGCAGGTCGCGGATCAGGCGGCGGATGCGCTCGCGCAGCTGCAGCGCGAAGTGCGGCGTCGAGGCGCCCATCAGCTGGCGCACGTCCTCGACGGTGACGTCGTGGCCGGGGTGCAGGCGGTCGGGATGCTCGGCTTGACTCATGGGGAGGCGTTCGCGTTGAGCGGCTGGATCTCGAGGTCGCTGTCGATGCGCGACTGGACCGGCAGGGAGATCGCGTTCTGATCCCCGATCAGCCAGCCGTGATTGTAGACCCCGCGCACCGGATCCTGCGTGTAGCCCGGCTGGATGTCGAGCAGGTAGCTGCCGACCGGCACCGGCAGCAGGCTCGGATCCTCGACCAGCAGCAGCGGCCCGTACGGCCCGCTTGCCGACAGCGGTGCGGCGGCTGCGGCGTCGAGCGTGCGATGCGCGTTGGCGAACACGAGCCCGTGCCCGGGGTCGTCGACGCCCCAGCCGAAGCGTCCGTCGCGCAGCCGCGCGAACGCGATCGCCGAGCGCACCGGGTCGGGCGCCGAGATGCGCGTGACCGGGCCGATCGCTCTCAGCGCCCGCGCGACGCTCCGGCCGACGATGCTCGGCGGCGCGAGCAGGTAGATCCGCGGCGCATGGTGTGCCTGCAACGCCGCGAACGTCGGTCCGGGGATCGTGTCGCGGTGCACGAGCAGCAGCGGGTTGCCGGTCTTCGCGGCCCAGCCGGCGGCCGGCATCGCATATGCCGGGTTGTCGGCCGAGACGACCGCGACGGCGCGGCTCGCGTGACCGATTACGATGCTCTGTAGCCGGTCGATCGCTGCGGCCAGCGCGATCGGGTCCGAGCCGGCGATCGTGGTCGAGCGGTAGCCGGCGGGCGCGGGGGCGTCGCCGATGCGCACGACCTGCGCGCTGTTCAGCTCCGAGGCGCCGGTCGGCGCGAGCGCGTCGAGCGCGTCCTTGCTCGCGGCCGGGAGGCTGCCGCCGTCGGACAGCAGCAGCGGCGCGCGCAGCGGGGCGCTCATGAAGACCGCCGCCGCGAGCGCCGACTGCCAGACGTGCTCGTCGGCGAGCACGACGGCGCGCGGGCGTGATTCGGCCCCACCCGCCCCGTCGCCCGGGTAGACCGCGCGCGCCACGGCGGCCGCGTTCGCGACCGGATCGGCGCCGCCGACGCGCGTCGTGTTCTTCGTCGCGAAGCCGGGGAAGCCGAGCGCCTGCGGCGCGTTCGCCTGCGAGCCCGAGCTGCCGAGCTGCGGCGCCTCTAGGCGCCGGGGCTGGCCTCCGCAGCCGGCGAGCAGGACGAGTGCGAGCGCGATGAGCGCCGACAGTCCGGGCGCGAGGCGGCCAGGAGGGTTTGGCGAAACCCCCGCGGCGTCTGGCGGCGGGCGACGCTGCGCGGATGCTGCGTCCTCGCTCGGCGCAATAGCGCTGCTATTGCCGCCTCCTTGCGTCCTTGCGGGCGGGCGGGTCCGGTTCCGACCGCACGCCAGCCACTCACGCGGGTTTCGCCAAACCCTCCTAAGCATCCGCGGCACGATAGCCAGCCGTCCGCGTCGCCGAGCTGGCCGTGCGCCGCTCAGCGCAGCGCCGCGACGATCCGGACGGACACGCGCCCGCCGTCGCGCTTCGTGCCGAGCGCCAGCGAGCGGTACGCCTGGAGGTAGGGCACGACGGACTCGAGGTGAGCCACCTGAAGCGCGTCGAGCGAACGCAGCAGCGACACGAGCGGCGGCACGACGAGCACGAAGGACGGCGTGTAGCCGTCGCCGAGCGTCGCGATCGCCGCCTTCCCGGTCGGGCTGGCGTCGAGGCGCTGCCGCGGCGCGAGCAGGTCCTGCGCCGAGGAGGCGCCGTAGCCGGCGGCGAGCTTGTCGCCCCGCGCGAGCGCGACGATCGGCTGGGGGAGCTGGGGGACGGCGACCTGGAAGCCGCGCGCGCCCGCGAGCGAGAGCGGCTGCGGCGCGATGTGCAGCCCGCCGGCGACGATCGCCTGCAGCCGTGTCAGCAACAGCTGCGCTGACGCGTCGTTCGTCATCTGCAGGAGCACCCCGCCGCCGATGTCGAGCAGCGACTCGCCACGCACGAACAGCGCGAGCCCGCCGAGCGGGTTGAGCAGATCCTTGTCGAGGTCGAGGCCGGTGCTCCTGCGCACCTGCGTCGCCGCGGCGCCGTGTGCACCCGCGCTGTCGAGCGCGCTCTCGATCGCCGGGCCGAGCGGCGGGGTGGCGAGCGCGAGCCACGAGTCGCCGGGGAGCTGGCCGGCGCTCACGGGCTTGCTGGTCGACGCCTTCAGCGCTCTGACGAGCTGCGCGTCGACGGAGGCTTCGAGCGCGATCCGGTCGGCCGTCGCGGTGAGGCTCGCGACCGCCGGTCCTGAGCGGGCCAGCCGGGCGAGCATCCCGCGGGCGTTCGCGGGCGCCTTGCCGGACAGGTCCCCGAGCCCGGCGACGATCGCTCTCGGGTCGGCGTAGGCGAACGCGAGCGCGTTCGCGGGGACGCCGGCGACGGCGTCCTTGAAGCGTGCGTCGTCGGCGAGGCTGGAGCCGCGCTGCGCGTCGATCGCGGCTCTCAGACCGGCGAGCGTGCCGACGACGTAGAAGTCTCCGACGGGCGCCGCGTACGTCGAGCCGACGACGAAGTCGTCGCCGTGCTGCCCCCCGGGCTCCTCGGTGTATGCGACGCCGCGGTAGCTGCCCGCCGGGTGCAGGTCGCTCTGGCGCAGGCGCGCATAGGCCGCCGCGAACGCGCTGCGGTCGGCGATCGCGAGCGCCACCGCCCCGTCCGGTCTGCCCGACGACAGCAGCAGGAACGCGCCGACGCGCTGCCCGAGCCACGGCTCGACGTCGCGCGAGAAGCGGACGTGGTCCGCTCGGCTGCTGCGATCGAGCAGCCTGCGCAGCGCCGCGCCGGGATCCTGCACGCGCGAGACCTTGCGCGCGGCCGCCAGCACGCCGGCCTTCATGTCGCCGCCGGGGCGCACGATCGCCTGGGCGTAGGCGGCCGCGCTCGCCGGCGCGACGGTGGCGGGATCCGGACCCGGGGCGCTCGACGACGGCGCCTTGGTGCCGCTGCCGCAGCCCGCGACGAGCAGCAGTGCGAGCGACGCGAGCAGCGCAAGCAGGCGCGAGCCGTGGGGGAGGCGGCGGGACATCGGCGCGAATCCTCGCACAGTGCGGTGTCTTTCGAGTCGGTCTCACGTGACGGCTTGACACTTCCGCCGGCCCGTCATCTAGGATGCCGCGCCAACGCCGAATCCACGGCCAGAAGTCGTGGACCGGGGGACCCACAAAGTCCCATGGGGCTAATCCCGCGGTGCATCCGCGAGAGGCGCCGGCTCTTTCCGCGCCAGCCCGACAGCTAACCCCGGAGGCCGACGAAAGAGGAAGCGGTTGCGCGCACGGGCCCTCGTCGCGCCGGGTCTCACGATGGTTTGCCTAGCCTGCGTCCCCGCCGTCTCGGGGGCCGCGAGCGGCGGCGCGAGCGCCCCCAGCTCGTCGGCGAGAGCCTCCGGCGACCCCGCGCAGGCGCCGGCCCCCGCCGCTCCGCAGGACAAGGCCGGCGGCGCCGCCTACGGCTCGACGCCGGAGATCCTGCACCCGACCGTCCCCGGCTCGGTCGGCGAAGTCAGAGCCGGCGTCGCCTACGCCCCGGCCGCCGCGCCGCTGGCGGTGCAGCAGGCGATCTGGGCCGCCAACACGCTGCGCCACAAGCCCTACGTCTACGGCGGCGGGCACAAGAGCTTCCGCTCACGCGGCTATGACTGCTCCGGCACCGTCTCGTTCGCGCTCCACGGCGCCGGCCTGCTCAGAGCCCCGCTCGATTCCAGCGACTTCATGAGATGGGGTCAGCGCGGCAGAGGCCAGTGGATCACGATCTACACGAACCCGGGGCACGCCTGGATGGTGATCGCCGGCCTGCGGCTCGACACGGCCGGTCCCGGCCAGTCCGGCCCGCGCTGGCGGACGGTCCCCGGCTCGACGCGTGGATTCCGCGTGCGTCACCCCGTCGGCTTCTGAGCTGCCGCCGCGGCCCCTGATCCGCCGCTCGATAGGCTTGAGCCACCTGTCCTTCGAAGCTGCCCCAAGGAGGATCCGATGGCCGGCTTGACCGGGCGTTTCTCCACCGTCGTAAAGGCGAAGATCTCGAAGTTGCTCGACCGCGCCGAGGATCCCTCCGAGACGCTGGAGTACAGCTACCAGAAGCAGATGGAGCTGCTGCAGAACGTCAAGAAGGGCCTCGCGGACGTCGTGACCGCGAAGAAGCGCCTTCAGCTCCAGTCGCAGAAGCTCGAGCAGCAGGTCGTCAAGCTCGACACGCAGGCGCGCCAGGCGCTTGCCGCCGGCAACGAGGACCTCGCGCGCACCGCGCTGGAGCGCAAGAGCGCGGTGCAGAACGAGCTGCAGGGGCTCGACTCGCAGGTCGCCGAGCTCGAGGGCCAGCAGCAGTCGATGACCGAGAACCAGCAGAAGCTGCAGGCGAAGATCGAGGCCTTCCGCAGCAAGAAGGAGGTCGTCAAGGCGCAGTACTCGGCCGCCGAGGCGCAAGTGCGCATCTCGGAGGCGGCGACGGGCGTCGGCGAGGAGATGGCGGACGTCGGCCTCGCGATGCAGCGCGCGCTCGACAAGACCGAGAACATGCGCGCTCGCGCGCAGGCGGTCGACGAGCTGGAGAAGGCCGGCGCGTTTGAGGACCTCACGCAGCTCGGCTCCGGCGAGGACGACATCGACCGCCAGCTCAGACAGCTCAGCAGCTCGACCCAGGTCGACAGCGAGCTGGAGAGAATGAAGGCCGAGCTGTCGGCCGGCGGCCACAACGCCGGCGAACTCGGCAGCGGCGGCGACGCCCCCAGCGCGGGCGGGCAGTCGGCATGATCGTGCGGATCGCGACCGAGGGCCAGTACGAGCTTCCGGACGGCGAAGTGACGGCGCGCCTCAACGTGCTCGACAACGACGCGGTGGCGGCGGTCGAGGCGGGCGACGAGGCGCGCTTCACCGACCTGTTCGCGCAGATCGTCGCGTACGTGCGCGAGCACGGCACGCCTCTCAGCGACGACGACCTGCGCGGCTCCGACGTGATCGTCCCGCCGCCCGACACCTCCTTCGAGGAGGCGCGGCAGGAGTTCTCCGGCGACGGCCTGATCCCGGACTGACCCGGACAGGCGAGAGCGCCCCAACCGAACGGCCGAGGCGCTCTCGTGCTCCGCTCCGCGAGCGGAGGCTGGGCAGTCAGCCGGCGGCAGGGTGAGCCGGCGCGTGCCCATCCGCCGGGCGCCGCAGGCGAATTGCCTCGCCGGTGGCAGCCAGCAGGCCTGTGGTCAGCAGCAGGAAGCCGATGCCGGTCAGCAACAGGGCGGCGCCCATGACGATCGAGAACAGCCCGACCGACTCGGCGAAGTAGGACGTGTTGAGCGCGGTGCTGAGCGCGGTCTCGGTGACCCACACGTTGCGGGCGGGATTGTCGACGGGCCGCCCGCCTCTCGTGATCGCCTGCGACGCGTCGTTCGTGCCCCTGCCGTCGGCGCTCGCATAGCGCGGCATCTGCGCGTAGGTCAGGCCGCCGCTCGCCTCGAGCGCGTGGATGCGCATGTACTGCGCGAAGCAGCGTGCCCGAGTGCCGTTGTCGATCGACTGGTCGGCGACTGAGCAGCTTGGGAGCGAGACGTCCTTGAGCCCCGCTGCCTGCGCCTCTCTGGCGATCGCGGTGGGGGTCATGTCCGGGGTGCCGACGACGGCCTCCTGCTTGAGGTTGTCGTTGACCGTCGAGCGGCCGTTGATGCCCGCGACGACCGCGCCGATGCCGAGCGCGATGAGGACGACGCTGGCGGCCACGCCGCCGTACCGGAAGATGCTGCGCATTGAGGCTCTCCTCCTCGGAAGATGATGTCCCGGTCATGGCTCCGGGGATGAGAGGAGTCTCCGCCTGGCGCGAACCGGCGGCGTCCGTGCGCGACCGTGCATCCGCGGGGTAGGCGCCGGCGCCGCGACTGCGGGGAACCCGCAGCGTCAGATCGGGGTGCCCCAGAGCGGGAACCACCGTTCGAGCTCGGGCTCGATCGGCAGTTCGGCGCCGACCTGCGCCTTGAGCCGCAGCTCGCGCTCGTTGTCGCGCTCGTGGTCGCCGGCGCCGGGGGCGAACGGGTAGAAGGCGCCGCGCTTGTAGTTGTAGATCCAGTAGAGCGGCCGGCCGCTCGCGTCCTCGAACGCGAACACGGCGCACAGGATCCGCTCGCCGTAGCCGCCGGCCTCCAACGCGCCGCTGACCGCGTTGACGCCGACGACGAGGTCGTCGAAGTCGGCATCGCGCAGGATCATCCAGCGGTAGTCGTATTCGTCGTCGCGGGTCTCGACGGTCGTCCCGCTGTCCTGCGAGGTGCCCTCGACGACCTCCACCATGTCGTGCGCGATCTGCTCGAAGTCGGCGGTCGCGAGCGCCTGGAAGACGATCCCGGCGACGCCGCGGGTTCTGATCGACAGCTCGGTCTCGAACGTCACGTACGCGGTCGAGAGCGCGAACAGGCGGTCGGGCGCCGGCTTGGCGAGCTTGCGCTTGCCGGCGAGGATGTCGAACAGGCCCATCGTCGGGGGTGCGCCCGGTCCGGCGGCTACGCGGCGCCCTGGAGCTGCGCCTCGAGGCGGTTCAGCGCCTCGAGGCGCTTCTCGAGCGGCGGATGCGTCGAGAACAGCGTCGAGATGGCGGACTTCGCCTTCGGCGGGAAGATGTAGAACGCGGCCATCCCCTCCGCGGAGCGCAGGTCGCGCTGCGGGATGCGGTCCATCGAGCCGTTGATCTTCATCAGCGCGGAGGCGAGCGCGCTCGGGCGCCCGGTGATGACCGCCGAGCCGCGGTCGGCGGCGAACTCGCGGTAGCGCGAGAGCGCCTGCAGCAGCAGGAACGAGATCGCATAGACGAGCACCGAGACGAGGATCACGACGGCGGCGCCGGGGCCGTTGTTGTCGTTGCTGTTGCCACCGCCGCCGTAGCCGCCGCCACCGAACATCGGCCCGAAGATGAAGCCGAACTGGACGATGTAGGCGGCGATCGCGGCGAAGAAGCTCGCAACCGTCATCACCATCACGTCGCGGTTCTGGACGTGCGTCAGCTCGTGCGCCATCACGCCCTCGAGCTCGGCGGGCGAGAGCAGGTCCATGATCCCGGTCGTCGCGCAGACGGTCGCCTTCTTCGGCGAGCGGCCGATCGCGAAGGCGTTGGGCATCGGCGTGTTGGCCACCGCCACGCGCGGCTTCGGCAGGTTCGCCTGCACGCACAGACGCTCGATCATCGCGTGCAGCTGCGGCGCCTCCTGCGGTCTCACCTCGCGCGCGCCCATCGCGTGCAGCGCGAGCTTGTCGGAGAAGAGCACCTGCACCAGGAACATGCCGGCGACCACGATCAGCAGGGCGGTGACATGCGCGGCGATCACCACGCCGATCAGCACGGCGTAGACGAGGCCGAGCAGGAATATCGTGAGCGTCATCCGGAGCTGAAGTCCGGTGTCGCGGCCGAATGACGTCGGGCGGGCCATGGTGCAGGATCCTCCTGGGAGTCAGGTTCCAGGACCCATGATGGCAGACGAGATGAGCGGTTCCTAAGGGCCCGTCGGCGGCAGGGCCTACGGCTCGCCCCACGCCAGCCGGCTGCCGGCGTCGGACGCCACGCCGAAGACGTCGTCGAGCAGCGGCTCGGGCTCGGCGACGCCCAGCCGGTCGCGCAGGTGCTGCTCGACCTCGGCGCGCGAGGAGCCGCCGACGGCCATCTCGATCGCGACGAGGCGGGCGGCGCTGGGGACGCCGTCCGTTTGGCCGTTCGGCGCCCCGGCGTGCTCGGGCTCGGCCGCGTGGCGGGCGGGTCCTGTCGCGGCGCGAGGCGATTTCGCGAGCGGGGTCGCGAAATCGTCCTCCGCCGCGCCACCCGCCCGATCGGCGTCGGCTGGGGCGGCGGTGCCGCCAGCCGTCTGGGCGGCGTCGGCTGGGGCGGCGGTATCGCCAGCCGTCTGGGCGGCGTCGGCTTGTGCTGCGGCTGGGCTGGGCGCAGCCGCTCCCTCCCCCTCGATGCGAGACCAGGTCGGCTCGGGGGTCGGGACGGTTGGCGCGGCGCTCTCGGGCGCGGCGTGCGGCTCGGGCGTGGCGACGATTGGCGCGGCGCTCGCCGGCGCGGCGTGCTCCGGCGGCTCGGGGGTGGGGGCGGCGGTGGGCGGCCACGGCGGACGCGGCAGGCGATCGGCGGCCGCGCGGTCGTCGGCGTGCAGCTCGCGGGTGAGGGCGGCGACGGCGTCGGTCAGCTCGGCGGCGAGGCGGCGGGCGGCGGTGCTGAGCGTCTCGATGCGGGCGGCGCGGGCGGCGGTCTCGGCGTCGACCTGCAGGCGCGCTGCTGCGAGGTAGCGACGGACCTCCTCCTCGGCGCTGCGGCGGTGCTCGGCGATCGCCTGCTCGGCCGCGCGCGCTTCGCGCTCGGCGGCGTGCACGATCGCCTCGACGTGCGCCGCAAGGTCTGCGCCGAGCCGGCCTCGTGCCGGTTCCGCAGGGCTGTCGTGGGGGAAGGCGCCCATGCCGTTTCGCGCCGGAGTATGACAGCGCCCTCACAAAAAGCCCAGCGTTCCGGCGCATTCAGGGGCTCGTCCGTTTGCGGTGCCTGGTAGGCTGCGCGCCGCCGAGTCTCCCGCTGCGCGCGGGAGAGCGGGGGACCCACGGAGGCGTTCCCTTGGGGCGAATCGCGGCCTGATGGCCGCGTAGCGCATCGCGCGAGCCCGACAGCTAACCCCGTAGGCGCCAGCTCCGATGCGACTTCGAACCGTCCTGCTGCTCGCCGTCGTGGCCCCGCTCGCGCTGTGGGCGGCGCTGCCGCTCGGCTCCAACGCGAGTCCCCGGGCGAGCGTCAGCTCGCTCCAGAGCAAGATCGACAGCAAGCGCAGCCAGCTCGGCAGGGCAAACGGCCGCGCGCACGTGCTCACGACCGACATCTCCTCGCTGAGCGGTCGCATCGCCGGGCTCGAGGGCACGCTCTCGACGCTGCAGCGGCGTGAGGACACGATCGCGGCCGACCTCGGCGCCAAGCAGGTCGCGCTGGGCCGCACCCAGCGCGAGCTGCGCGCGGCGCGAGCCCGGCTCATGCGGCTGCGCGCGCAGCTCGCCCACGCCAGACGTGTGCTCGCCGCCCGCCTCGTCGAGCTCTACGAGTCCGACCAGCCCGACATCGTGACCGTCGTGCTCGACGCGCACGGCTTCGCCGACCTGCTCGAGCGCGGCGCCGCCCTTCAGCGGATCGGCGTGCAGGACCGCCAGATCATCACCGCGGTGCGCGACGCGAAGGCGCAGATGACCGTCGTGACGGCGCGCCTCGGCGGGCTCGAGCAGCGCCAGCAGGCGATCGCGGCGCAGATCGCCCAGCGCCGGGATGCGGTCGCGCGCGTGCGCGACGCGGTCGCGGGCAAGCGCGACGCGGTCGACCGGGCGCGCAGCCGCAAGCGCGCGCTGCTCGGCTCCGTCCGTGCACACGCGCACAAGCTCGACGAGGACATCAGGGCGCTGCAGGCGCAGCAGGCGAAGATCGAGGCGACGCTGCGCTCCTCCCCGGGCCTG
>Ga0134125_10000490_pt1 | contig 53301 bp, 44 predicted proteins | sample KB31751_FD_96464 | JGI IMG/M metagenome (GOLD analysis project Ga0134125, IMG submission 96464) | Terrestrial soil microbial communities with excess Nitrogen fertilizer from Kellogg Biological Station, Michigan, USA - KB3-175-1 | ecosystem: Environmental > Terrestrial > Soil > Unclassified ... | reverse complement strand
TCAGGCCCGGGACGCCATGAGCCATCAGCCGTCCCGTACGGGCTCGCGACCACGACTGTGTAGCCGTCCGGATCGCGCATCCAGCACTCCCAGTGGTTCGGACCGCCGCCGCCATCCGGCGGATTGCGATGTTTCGGCAGCACCATCTCGACCCGCATTTCTTCCGCGCGCTGCATGATTCCGTCAAAATCTTCTACCTCGAACCAAAGCAGCACACCGTTGCCGTAAGGTTTGTCGTGACGATTCGCGATTGCGCCGTGATGGTGCTCCACATCGAAGCTGTGCAATTGCAGAATGAGCTGGCCGCCCTTCACCAGTTGCTCGTAATGGCTGCCGCCATGAGCGCCGCGGCAGCCGAGCAAACGCTGATACCAACGGCTGCTGGCTTCGACATCGGTCACGCATATGAGAGGCTGAGGACGCATGGCTCTCAGGCTAACAGACCCGGGGGCTCGTCTGAACTATTTCAGAGGTGGAAGTGTTCACTCGCGGCTTCCCGGACTAACAACTGCGTGACAGCCGATACAGGCGTATTAATGAGCAACGTGAATTCACGCTGGACGATCCCGCGACCGTGTCACAAGACGTGGAATGAGCTGACAGGGGAAGGCAGGGAACGCTTTTGTGAAGATTGCCAGTCGCCGGTTTACGCTAAAGAATCATACTCGGAAGATGCGTGGCAGCAGATCTGGGGCGGGTCGGGTGGGCATGCCTGCGTTCTGATAGCAGGTGAGGCGGTGCCCATGGCATTGTTCCCGGCGCGCGATTCTGGCGGGAGCGCTGCTCACCGCAATTTCTCCCCTCATGGCTCAGGATGGCCGGATACGAGTGCGGTTAGTTGATCCGGCAGGAATGGTGGTGGCTGGCGCGGAAGTATCGGTCAGTGGAAGAGACCCAAGAGATACGAAGACGCTAAGAACGGATAAGGCTGGTGAGGCGCTGTTTTCTGGTCTCGCGACAGGCAATCATACGATCCGGGCGAATGTCGCCGGATTCAAGACAGCGATTCTCCAGGTGAATGTAAGCACCTCGAAAGAGGTACTCGCTACGCCCAGGCTGGAGCTCGGGACGGTTGGAACAACCGTATACGTGCCTGACCCGGAGCCCATCTTCGATACGCCGTTGCCTGAAAGGAAAGATCCAACGCCGCTGCGTTAGATTCCTTCGCCTGACCCCGTCTGTTCCTCGCGGCTGACCAGCACGCCGCGCTTTTCGAGCAGCGTCAGCGCCTCAACCGGAGACAGGTTCCGCACATCGAGAGCATTCGCAGGCACTGAGCCGGTCACGATTACGATCAGTCCAGCCGCTTTCGCCAGTTGCGCGCTCTGCTCGTTCGCACCCTCCACCACGGCCACCGCGGCGCCGCGGTCGAACAACTCGCGTTCGAGCAGCACCGCCGACTCATGATCTTCCACCGCCACAATTGCCGACCGATGCCCGAAGCGCGCCACACGATCCGATTCGAGCACAAGGCCGCGGGTTTCTTCCTTGCCCTCGATATCGATAATCATCCCGGCCGCCAGCGTTTCGTTGGAAACCGGATCGATCAGAATGAACGCGCCCGTGCCACGGTTGCGCGCGTACGGGTCGAAGAACAGCGGATGATGCGTCTCGACCGAAATTTCGCCGATTTCGTTCAGCTCCAGCCGTGACGCGGGCACATGTTCCAGCGTGTTCACGTCCACACGATGATTCACGGTGCGAACCACGCCGCGCACCTGATGCGCCGTGTGTTTGATGAAATAGCTGCGCCCCGGCTCGAGCGCATGCGCATTCATCCACACGCAATGCGCGCGGAAGCGCCGGCTCACGTGCGGCAGCGCGGCCACAGGCACAATTTCGTCGCCACGGCTGATATCGATTTCGTCCGCCAGACAAAGCGTCACTGACTGCGGCGCATACGCCGACTTCAGATCGCCGTCATACGTCACGATGCGCGTAATCCGCGAGCGCCGCCGCGCGGGCAGCGTCATCACTTCCTCGCCCTCGCGGAACACGCCCGACGCGATCTGCCCGGCATACCCGCGGAAATTCAGATTGGGGCGAAGCACATACTGCACCGGAAAACGCGCCGGCAGATCCGCCAGGCCTTCGCTGACCGGCACGGTCTCCAGAAAATCCAGCAGCGCCGGACCCGTGTACCATGGCGTCTTCGCGCTCTTCTCGACTACGTTATCGCCATCGCGCGCGCTGATCGGAATAAACAGCGCATTGGGCGCGCCGATCTTCGAAAGAAACAGCGTGAATTCCGAAACAATGTTGTCGTAGACCGCCTTGTCGAATCCGACGAGGTCCATCTTGTTAATCGTCACGACAAAATGCCGGATGCCGAGCAGATTCGCGATAAAAGCATGCCGCCGCGACTGCGGCAGAACGCCATTGCGCGCATCGATCAGGATGATGGCGAGATCGGCGGTGGAAGCGCCCGTCGCCATATTGCGCGTGTACTGCTCGTGGCCGGGCGTATCGGCAATGATGAATTTCCGCTTTGGCGTGGAGAAATAGCGGTAGGCAACGTCGATCGTGATGCCCTGTTCGCGCTCGGCGCGCAGGCCGTCGGTGAGCAGCGCCAGATCGATGAGCCCGTCGCTTGAATTGGCGGACGCTTTCTGCACGCTCACCAGTTGATCTTCGTAAACGCCCTTGGAATCGAAGAGCAGGCGCCCAATGAGAGTGCTCTTGCCGTCGTCAACGCTGCCGGCCGTGGAGAAACGCAGAAGACTCATGGTCTAGAAGTAACCCTCGCGCTTTTTGATTTCCATCGACCCTTCCTGGTCGTGGTCAATCACGCGATTCTCGCGCTCGGAACGCCGCACCAGCTTCATTTCGTCGATAATCTTTTCGATTGTGTCGGCATCGGAGCGGATCGCGCCGGTACAGGGGCTGCAGCCGAGCGAGCGCATGCGGCACATCACCAGTTCGGGCTTTTCGCCGGGCAGCAGCATAAAATCCTGCTCCGGAGAGATGATCTGATTGCCGCGCACCACCATCTCGCGCGGCTTCGCGTAATACAGCGGGACGATGGGGATGTTCTCACGCGCGATGTATTGCCAGACGTCGAGCTCGGTCCAGTTCGAAAGCGGGAAGACGCGGATGTGCTGCCCTTTATCGACCCGCGAATTGTAGAGATTCCACAGCTCGGGCCGCTGGTTTTTCGGATCCCACTGGCCGAATTCGTCGCGGAACGAATAGACGCGTTCTTTGGCGCGGCTCTTCTCTTCGTCACGCCGCGCGCCGCCAAAAGCCGCGTCGTAACCGCCCTCCGCCAGGCCGTCCAGCAGCGCCCTCGTCTTCAGAAAACCGCAGCACTTCTGGGTGCCGATCCGCAGTGGATTGGCGCCGTCCGCGATCGCCTGGGTGTTGGTCTTGACGACGAGCTTCACCCCGATCGACCTGCAGAACTCATCGCGAAACTCGATCATTTCGCGAAACTTATACGTCGTATCGATGTGCAGGAGAGGGAAGGGAATCTTGCCGGGGAAGAAGGCCTTTTGGGCCAGACGCACCATCACCGAGGAATCCTTGCCGATCGAATACAGCATGACCGGATTCTGGAATTCCGCCGCGACTTCCCGGATAATCTGAATGCTCTCGGCTTCGAGCAGGTCTAAGTGGTCCACAGGGATTTGATTCGAGCTTGAACTCTAAGGATACACCGTGAACTTGATCGGAATTCAGGACAAGCGATGAGCAGGCCGCTAACTTACGGCTGCACATGGGGAAAGTGGTAAAACGCGTAGATCACCCGCACGCCGAATTCGAGCAGCGGCCCGTATACGTAGCCGAGCGCATAGGAGGCGATCACGATGGCCGCCAGCAGCCCGAAACCCCGCAGATGGACGCGCATCCGCATCAGCTTCAGGGCTCCCTCGGAATCGGTGAAGACCGTCAGCGCGCCGAAGCCGTCGAGCGGCGGAACTGGCAGCAGGTTGAAGCATCCCAGCAGCAGATTCAGCGAAAATACGACGCTCAGCACCGTAGCGATGCCTGCGAGTACGCCGTCGGTTGTGGTTGCGACAATGGCATCGGTCGAAATCGATCCAGGCAGGAAAAATCCCGCCTCCAGGCCGATGCGCATCGCGATCGCCGCGAAGAGCGCCAGGGCGAAATTCGCGCCCGGACCCGCCAGCGACATCAGGCCCGACTTCTTCGGATTTTTGATGGCCCAGGCCGGGTCGTACGGCGCACTGGCATAGCCGATGAGTCCCGTACCGGTAAGAATTCCAATCAGCGGCAACAGCACCATGCCGAAAAATTCCCGGCGGACGTGGGGGAGCGGGTTCAGCGAAACCTGCCCGCCCTCGAAGGCCGTGGTGTCCCCGCCCCATTTTGCGGCGATCGCATGGGAGGCCTCGTGACACGTCGTCGAGAAAAGAAACACTACGTATTCGAGAAAGCCAAATACCAGGAGCTTAGGGTCCATGCGCGGGAGTTCAGCGCCAGTATAGCGGACCGAACGGCAATCCACGTGCTTGGTCGGTATATTCTGTGCTGAGAGGAACATCAATGAGGAATAAATGGCTGTATATCGTCTTCTGTGGCGCGTTGGTGCTCGGAGGCTGCTCAAAGAGCGGACCTGCCGGGCCAACCGCGACAGTTTCGCTGCGTGACGGGACCACGTTCGCGGGAACGGTGACGAAAAGCGACACAACCGGCATCACCCTGACGTCGGCGAACGGCGAAACTCGAACTTATCCGATGAGCCAGGTGGATTCGATTTCTTACGCAAACGGTGCGCCCGGCTCGACGGGCAATGAGACGACTGCCGATACGGCGGCGCCTTCGACCGCGGAGACGGCTCCGGCGGCCAACCCGACCACGCCTCCACCGCCTCCGCCCCCCGCGGCAACGCCCGCCGCACCCGTGGCGGCGGTGATTCCGACTCGCACGGTCGCAGCGGGCGCCAGGATCGTTGTCCGCAACAGCGAGCGAATCCAGGCCGGAGTTGCTGAAGTCGGACAGACTTTCCCGGCGGTGGTCGTCAATGATGTGATGGGCAGCGATGGAGGTCTGGCGATTCTTAAGGGCTCTGACGCGACGCTGGTGGTTCGGGAATCGGTGGCGCAGGGCAAGGTCCAGGGGCGATCCGAGATCGCGCTCGATCTGGCCTCGGTGACCGTGCGCGGGCACCGTTATCGCCTCGACACGCAGGACGTGGTGGAGCAGGGAACGCAGGGCGTTGGGAAAAATAAGCGCTCAGCGAAATTCATCGGCGGCGGCGCGGCGCTGGGAGCCATCATCGGCGCCGTAGCTGGAGGCGGCAAAGGGGCGGCCATCGGCGCCGCGGCAGGCGCCGGAGCCGGTGCAGGCACTCAGGCTCTCACGCGAGGCAAGTCTGTGAGTGTTCCTCCCGAATCGATCCTTACTTTCGAACTTGACGCGCCCCTGCGTATCCGCCTAACAAACTAGCAGCGAGTAGACGTTACCGTCCCCGTCCGGCGCGCGCGGGCGGGGGAGGCAGAGTACCGCCTTCCGCAAGCGTCTTCATGTTCTGGATGGCCCGCGTGAAGCTGGCGGTTCGCTGCGCCTTGTCGCGTTCGCGCGCGGCGTCATCCGCCAGCATGGAATTGTCATAGAGCAGCGTGTAGTAAATTTTGCAGGTCGTCGCGGTGAGTGGACGAACTTCGAGCGTCCCGTGATACAGGTTGTAGGGCCGCCCTTCGCGTACCGGCTGCGTGTAGGTGTAGGAGTACTCGGTCTTGCCCACCAGGATTTCACTGCCGATCGAGCGGACGGCGCCAACTTCTCCGTCTTTGCCAGAGAGGATCGTGCAGGAAGGCACCTGGAGGCATTCCGCGATATCGCAGTACTTGCCGACGCGCGGCCAGACTTCGGCGGCAGGCTTGTTGACCGTGATCTCGAGCGGAATTGTCACGTAGGTGGGATGCGCCACTACGGTACTCACGGGACCGCTGGCTGCGCCAGGCGCGGGTGCCTGAGCATTCAAAAGCGCGGCGCCGAACAACGCCGCGGCAATTCCAATGTGATTTCGCATGGGGAAATGCTACCACGCATATTCTGGATCAATGGCTTTGTCTGTGCTGTGCCGCCGCCAGCGCCTGCCTGCGCAGCTTCTTCTTCCGTGCCGCCGCCTTGAACCAGATGAAACCGATGGCAACGAAGGGCAGTACGTAGACAAGCAGTTCCCAACTCCCGAGAACCGTAGGCGTCGCTTCCACCCGTGCCCAGGCGTGCTGCGTCACTCCTCCGCTATAGACGAGCAGATGCACCTTCCACATCTCGTCGCGGTCGAACTCAACCTGGCTGTTGTACTGGACGTAGTCGGTCGTGTCGCCCCGCCACATGCCGTAAAGCACTTCCTTGAGGCGGCCGCTCTCCGGCTGTACTCCGACCTCCATCTTCAGGTCTTTGGGAATGGTCTGGCCCGGCAAGGGATGAACGACGACAAAAACCACACTGGGGCCGATATCCGGGTGGATCCACAATTCGACACTGACGGGACCGACCTTCCTGTTTTCGATGATGGGGAACGGCGGCCCGATGTGCGCGGGTGCGCGCCGCGGAACCAGAAACAGGGCTGAAATCAGAAACAGCGAGAGTCGCGATCGCGTCATTTTTTCTCAACTGGCGAGGAACGTTCCACGCATATCCATTGGTTGAAGAACCAGCCAGACGGCGCCGCACCAGATCAGGGCATTGACCACCGCCCAGGGCACGAACGCCCGCCAGGTCCGGTCGGGCTCGTCTTCCTCGGCAATCGTGTGCGTCCAGATCATGGCGCTCGCCAATGCCAGCACCAGCATCCCAAGCTGGATCGGCTGCACAATCCTCACCGGGATGCCGGTGAGCCGCCACAGGGGAGCCCCGAGTACCGGAATGCCAGCGTCGGAAAGCGCGCTCTGGAGTACCGGAACGATCGTGAACAGGCCGGTAAGCAGGTGAAAGCTGTAATGGGCCAGCCACATTCCGAAACCAAGCGGTACGAGCCCATAGCTGTAGCGCACCGCGACCGCCATCAGCGAGCGCGGGGTCCCGGTAAGCGTCTTCGTGATCCGCGCGGCCGCGCCCAGCAGCAGCACCGGCTCCGCAATCAGGAAGATGGCGAAGATGATGGCCAGAACCGGCCCAGGGCCAATATGCAGAAGCTGATTCAGCCAGTATTCGAAGGCATAGACGGGAGTCACCATGCCGAACGCATTCAGCAGGGCGCCGAATGTGAAGACCGTGAGCAGGGCGGAAATATCCTTTCGATGGGAAAAACGCCCGATTCCGGCCCGCACGGGGTCGCCGCTCAGAATGTTGGTGGCGGGACGGCGGATGATGCCCACATTGTCATGCGGGCAAGCGTATACGCAGTCGAGGCAGAAAGTGCAATCCATGTTGCTGGCCTTGCCTGGCTGGAAGAGCGCCAGTTCGCAACCGCGCTGTTTCAGCGGCGCGGTTATGGAGACGAGTTGCGTTCCCTTGATGCAATCGAGCGTGCCGCAGCCGGAGCAGACCTGATGGTCGCGCACGCTGACTTCGAGGGGCGAGGCCAGCGCCGCCACGAAATTAAACTGCCCGATCGGGCAGACGTATTTGCAGAATGACGCGTGGCGGAAAATGCTGTCGACTGCGAGCGCGGTGATGAAGTAGCCGATGATCAGCCAGGCCGTCCACCAGGGCTTCGACCAGAGCGCGAATCGCTCGTAGCAGAACAGAATCGCGATCAGCAGCGTGATCGGCAGCCACTTGTTGCGCAGCGGGCGCGGCCAGTTGAGAACAGGGCGAAAAACCTTCCGTGCGAAGTCCCGCACCAGCATAAAGGGGCAGGCGTAACAGAAGAAATTGCCCGCGCAGAGCAGCGCCAGAATCAGAAAGCCGCGAAAATGAACCCAGCCGAGAGTGGTCGCGAGATTCTTCGGCGCGAGCGGCGGCCCAAACAGACCATGCACGATCATCATCAGGCTCACCGCAAGCAGGGCGAGCCGAATCAGTGTGCGCGAAGTCTTGTGGCGGAGAACGTGGCCGAGGAGCGGGGCTTTGAGGAGATCGAACGGCTGGTCTTCGAACAGGACGGCCTCAGTCTGTGGCACAATGCCAGCCATCAGTTTGCCAGCACCCCCGGGAGATCGAAATGCTTCTCGACCTTCGCGCCGTTCGCGAGGGTGATGTGGAGGAGGATGGTCCAGTCGCCTGGCATCGAGAGATCCACCTGGCCCGTGAAGCTGCCGGGCGCGGATTCCTTGCCGGAGAAGAAAACCGGCGCCATGCCCGGATGCGACATATCCGCTTCCATGTTGACATGAGCGCCGGATAGGGGCGCGCCCGCCGGATCCGTCAGGGTGACGTGCACCGTGGAGAGGCCTACATGAGCCGGCGATGGCAAGATTTGGTGCTGCATCAGGACCGCTGTACCGGGGTCCGTTTTATCCCGGCAACCCGCCGCGAAGAGCAGCGCCAGAATCAGAGCAAGACCAGAAGCGAAGGCAGGCAGGCGGCGCACTACGCCGCGGAGCCAAGCGCAATTTCTTTGGGCTTCCATTCGCAGGTGCAGTTCGCCGCGTGCGCTTCGCCCTCTGGCGGAAACATGTGGTAGTACATGCCGATCACCATCGGGATGAAGACCACCGTGTTGTAGAACAGATGCAATTCCACGCGCGGGAACACGAGTTGCAGGAAGCTGAACGGAACCGGCTTGTGCCAGAAGTTGTGGTGAATCGTCGCCTGCGTGATCAGCAGCAGGTGCTCGATGTGGTGCCAGAACTGAATGCCGAGCGAGATGGTCCACCATGTCCTGGAACGCCCGGTGAAGCCCTGGCGGAGTACCCAGATGCCGATCAGCATGACGATCGCAAAACCGTAATGGAGGACTTCCGATTGAATGAGCCAGGGATAAAAGAGCCCGAGAATGCCGCCCGCCTTCGCACGCGGCCAGTGAAGGGCCCAGATCTGATACGCCTGGACCAGATGCTCGGCCCAGTGCCCCAGCACAATGACCATGAATAATTGAAGCGCCCGTTCGTGCCATTCGGCGTTCAGTTTATCGTGGAAGCTGCGCTGCTCCATCATTCCAGGAATGCTGACGCCAGCGGCGGATGCGGCCATTGAACCCCTCCCTCAATATCCCCGTGTTTTTCAGCGGGGCGGTGTCACAGGAAAAATCAATAGACAGAATGGCACGGGCGCTATACGGGGTCAATAATAGGTTCATATAAGGGATTCGTCGCCCGCAGGCGGAATTCCTGCGGGATATCCCGTGGCGCGTCGGACTTGACTTCGACACGAGTCTGGCATCGGTCGCAGGTCATTGACGGTTTCGGGTTATCGCAGGACAATGCATGAAAGTGCGGAAGTATCGATGTACGGGATCACCGACCATGCCTGTCTTCGATGAGGATGCTGCGGCTGTCCGTGCGCTTTGCAGGCCTGGACGGAATTCTCGTATCACGTAAACGGCGGGTTGCCTTACGGATCTCAAGGGGCCGAGCCCCGCATGGCACAATGCGCGCAATCGGTGTGTCGCTCATATTGGTCGAATCGCGTCGAATACCCTATCCAGAAAAGCCACCTGTCCCTTCAGGATCTTCTTCCGCGCCTCTTCGAGTCCGAACCATGCAGCTCGGTCGACTTCAGGGAATTCCCGCATCCGTCCCGACCCCTTAGGCCATTCCATCGAGAAGGCATTGCTTCGGATTGACGCCTCGTCGCAGTTGCCTTCGAATGCCCAGGCGGTAACTACTTTGCCTCCAGGCTGCCGAACTTCACCGAGCGCCAGCAGTTCGCCTCCTGGCTGCGGCGGAACCCCGATCTCCTCCTCGAATTCGCGAAAGGCCGCCTCCAGCGGATCAGCTCCGGCCCCGTATTCGCCCTTGGGGATGGACCACGCGCCGAGGTCTTTCTTCGCCCAGAACGGTCCGCCAGGATGCACGAGAAGGAATTCAAGTCCATCGCGCTTCCTGAACATCAGAAGACCGGCTGAGCGGACTACCATAGGCGTTTATCTGCAAACGCATATCCGGACCCGGACCTCCGGTATCGCTCGAAGGTGGACGCCTCCGCCTGATGACGGCGTTGCGATGAAAGACTCTCGATGAGGTACCGGAGTGCATCCGGCGTCGCATGTTGGATGGATTTATCCTGCTGAGCGTGAAGCAGGATGGCGGAGAGGGTGGGATTCGAACCCACGTTAGAGTTTCCCCTAAACACGCTTTCCAAGCGTGCGCCTTCAACCACTCGGCCACCTCTCCAGGGAAGGCGCGCGCTCCGAAAAACTGGAGCGCGCAGACCTCAGGATATCACGCGTGCACTGCGTGCCACGGCCGATTCGTTAACGCCTGGTTAACGCCGCATGGCGCCAACGCGGGCGCCAGCCGAGGCGGCGGGTGCCGGTGCAGGGGCGGGAGCAGACATCGGGGCCGACATCGCCGGCGACGACTGCATTGCAACGTTGTTGTTGATGTTGTTGTTGAATACCGGCGCCGCACTCCGTTGGCCGGCGAGCCCGTTGCGGCCGTTAAACGACATTCGCGGAGCCCCGACCTCGGCGCCACGCAACGGTGTGTTGACCGTCGGGCGCAGCGTGGCAGTCACGCCCAGCCGCGGGAGCTGCGGAGCATTGGCGCCCGAGCGGAAACCCACGGCGGAAGTGCGCGGAGCGCTCGTCAGCGGCACGCCGCCCGTGCCGCCCGTACGCGCGCCGCCGGCGCCAGACCAGTAGTAGGTTGGCATATAGACATAACCGATCGTCACCGGGTTATAAATGCCATATCCAAACGGCGACATCACGGCGCCGCCGAACGGCATATACGAATACATGTTCAGGAATGAGTTGTAATACCAGCCGCCGCTGAAGCCGTTCCACATGGCCGCGTCCCAGCCGAGAGAACCGTATCCGCCAAACGTGCGGTTGCTGGTGGCAAGAGCGCGGGCCGAAGAGAGATTGGCCGCCGCCAGATAAGCCGACCGGTCACGAGACCAGAGGTAAAGATCATCCGCGACCTTATCATCGAACTTCGAACTCGCCAGCTCGGACGTGAGGGCAATCTGGTGCCCGTCTTTCACCTTAGTCCAGTTGTCGCTGCCGGTCGACACGCGAGCCTCTCCCTGAAAAACGCGCATCTGCGCGGGGTCGGAAGTAATCTCGTAGATGCCGAATTTCACCGGCTGTGACCGAAAATTGTTATAGACGATGGTGACGGGTGGGTCCTTGACATCCGTGCCCGATTCCATTGCTTCCACCATGGCGGTGCCGGAGATCAGTTGCACCTGGGTGTGCAGCAGGTCGCTATCCAGCATTCGCACCGATGAATTCTCGCCAACCCGCAGGATCACACCCGGAGTGAGCAGCATCTCGGCGCGCCCTTCGCCGACCTTGAGAACGCCCTGTTCCTTTAGAGTGCTGAAGCGGGCGGTTTTGGAGACGAGCTGGAGACCGTCGATACTGACATCGCCCTGAAAATAATCCACCGTGCCCGAATGCGATGGCGCAATGGCTTGGGCAAGGCAAAGAGAAGCCGAAAGTGTCAGACAACTCAGGGTACTGACGATGTAACGGACCGTGAACATTGAAGTTCTCCCTGGTAAAATGATCATCCCGGAAAACCTAAATGTCAAATAAAGATTTCGTGGTAATTCGAGCCAGTACGTCTACAAACGCACAATGTTCGAGGCTGGGATGCCTTTCATCGCATTCCTGGTGTCGACAATGAGCTTGGCTTTGGACCCTAAAGCATTATAATCAAACGCCTTATGGTCGGTAACAATCAGGACGCAATCGGCATCCGCCATTTCGGCGTCGCCACTCGCCTGGAGGGTCGCGCCCTCAATAGAGATCTCTGGAACATACGGATCTGAATACGATACGGTTGCGCCGCGCCGCAAAAGAAGATGGATGATATCGAGCGCGGGGGATTCGCGGACATCGTCGATGTCCCGTTTGTATGCGACCCCCATCACGTGAATACGCGAGCCCTTGATCGGCTTTGAGGCATCATTCAGCGCCGACTGCACCTTTTCGATGATGAAGTGCGGCATGTTGCCGTTGACGTAACCCGCCAACTCGATAAACCGCGCTTCAATCCCTGCCTGCTTGGTCTTCCACGACAGATAAAACGGATCGATCGGAATGCAGTGCCCGCCGAGGCCCGGCCCCGGATAAAACGGCATGAAGCCGAACGGCTTGGTGGCTGCGGCATCAATCACTTCCCAGACATTGATCCCCATGCCGTCGCACATCACCGCAATCTCATTCACGAGGCCGATGTTGATCATCCGGAAGGTATTTTCCAGCAGCTTCACCATCTCGGCGACTTGGGTGGAACCAACGGGCACGACGTTTTCGAGCGCCTGCGAATAGAACAGGCGGCCCATTTCCGTGCATTCAGCCGTATAGCCACCCACGACTTTCGGAATGTTCTTCGTCTGGTATTTCGGATTGCCCGGATCGACGCGCTCCGGCGAGAAGCAGAGAAAGAAGTCGCGGCCCGCCTTCAGCCCGTTACGCTCCAGAATCGGGCGCACGAGTTCATCGGTAGTCCCCGGATAGGTGGTCGATTCCAGAATGACCAGCATGCCCGGGTGGAAATAGTTCGCGATTTCCTCGCACGCGTTCACGATATAGCTCATGTCCGGGTCTTTGGTCTTGCGAAGCGGCGTGGGGACACAGATATTGATCGTGTCGAGATCCCTCACGACCGAAAAATCCATCGTCGCCTTCAGATGTCCGGATTTCACCAGCGGCGCGAGCGCACTGGTTGGCACGTCGCCGACGTAAGAATCGCCGGCGTTGACCCGTCCGGTTTTGCCCGGATTCAGATCGATCCCGACCACGTGATAGCCCTCGGCGGCATACTCGACTGCGAGCGGCAGACCGACATAGCCAAGCCCAACGACGCCGACCTTAGCGGTTTTCGCTTGGATTTTCTCCGCAAGTGCCTTCCCGGCAGGGGTCTGGAGGCCAGTAGCTGATTGAGGGTTCACAAGTTCTTTATTTTGGCACAACGTTAAGTGAGTAATATGCACCTTCCGCAATGAATTCAGCCGGGCCTGTTAGAAAAAGCACATCACCTTCGGCCCGAACTACTAATGTACCAGCGGGCGTTCGTACAAGAACAGGTGTCGAAATGCAACCCCGGACTAGAGCCCCTGCTGCCGCACCAGTAGATCCAGTACCTGAACTATTAGTATGTCCGGCGCCCCGCTCCCAGAAGCGGACGTCGATCGTGTTGCCGTCCACGCGGCGGACGAACGAGACATTCGTCCGGTTCGGGAAGCGCGGGTCGCGCTCGGTCGCAGCTCCCACAGCCAGCCAGTCGAAATCGAAATCTTCAACAGGAAAAACGCATTGCGGATTTCCCACATCGAGCAGCACAGCATCCCGCCCCTGTACGGTCGCCTGGCGTTCCACAACCCGCGGCGCGCCCATGTTCATTTCAAACTCGAAATGCTCTCCCTCGCGCGAAAGCAGGCGGAGATGCTTGATGCCCGCGCCGGTACGAATACGGAATTCTTTGCGGGAGACGTCCCCGCGCGCCAGCAGCGCGGCAGCGCATCTCGTGCCATTACCCGAGATTTCCGGCTCGCTGCCATCGGAGTTGAACAGGCGGATCGACGCATCGAAACCGTCGCCAGGCGTGCGATCGACCAGCATCCACCCATCCGCCCCCACGCCGGAGTGACGATCGCAGATCGCGGCGGCGATCTCCGGCAACGCACCCGCGGGCGCATCTTCTGACCAGGTCAGCAGAAAATCGTTGCGCGCGCCATGCAATTTGAAAAACGGAATACGAGTCATTTCAGAAAAGAACATCCCCGGGAGGAAGCGGCGGCGGCTCTCCCACGCGTTTATAGATTTCGAGCGCGGGTTCACCTTTCACGATTACCCGATGCTTCAGCTCAAATTTCGGTCCATCGCGGCGCGCGCGATCGATCATCGTCTGGATTGGATCGCCGCCGGTGACGAGAGCCCAGTCCGTATGAAGGAAGATTTCGGGGCGCGCCATGGTCATGACGAACTCCACATCATTATCGCCGGTGAGCGTATTGCGCAGAGGGATGCCGAGTATCCGGTACACCGCGGTCATATCGCTGAAGCTGGTGATGAACGTTTCGTGGGGGCCCATGGCATGACGCAGATAGTTGGCGGCGTCGGCGACCCAGGCGCGCCGATCGCGCGAATTGACGTCGGATTCCTGCCAGGTGATCGAATGATCGCGCGGATGCAGGAATACCGGCGTGAAGGCGATGACCACGGCGAGCACCGCCGGAATTCTGCCGAAACGCGCGACGGCCGCTACTCCGATAGCCACGAACGGCAGCAGCGCCATCGCGTAGCGCGTGTTGTAGAAGCTGTGGGGCCAAAGAGTGGGGACGAAGATCGGCGTGGATGACGAGTGAATACTCCACACGTAAAACACGGGCGGCAGCGTCACGAGCAGCACAGCCCAGAACCAGCGGCGCGCGAGCGCGGCCGCCGCTCCCGCCGCGCCAAGCAGAAGCCCCGGAACGCCGATTGCCAGTTTTCCGGCTTCGATGAAGTACTGCAACGCCATTCGCCAGTTGCCACGGCCGGGATAGTAGGTATTGCCCTGAATGCCCGCCGCTGACCACGGCCCGCGGTAGAAATAGAGCGGGTCCGCGAAATACCAACGGTTGTAGAACATCCACAGCAGCGGCCCGAGGGACGCGAGCACGCCGAAGACAACAGCGCCGCCGACTCGCCCGAAGATGCCCTTGCCGCGCACCAGAATAAACGCAGCCACAAACGGAATCAGGAACCATCCTTCATAGCGAGTCAGGGCGGCGCAGTTCGCCGAGATCGTCATGCCGAAAATCGCGCCCCACCCCCGCGTGTCACTGAACCGCACCGAAAAATACAGCAAGCCGAAAAGCGACGCAAAGTAGTACGGCTCGCTCATGGGAATCGATCCGAGATACAGCGTGTTCGGATTCAGCAGAAAGACAGCCGTGGCAGCGGCGGCCGCTATCGCACTGCCGGAAAGCCGCCGGATGGCCGCGAACAGAAACGTTCCGGCCAGCGCCGTGCAGAACGCCGCGGGAATCGCGCCCGCAAGGCCTGTCTTCCACAGTTCGTCATTGCGGACGAACGGAATCATCATCAGATGCGGCAGCGGCAGCCACGTGGTGCCCAGTTGTGAAAGTCCGGGCGTGCGTGAATCGACAACGCGGCGCGCGATGTTGAGATGCGCTTCGGCGTCGCCGTACCAGAGCGTGACCCCGGTGGCGTAGAAGTGCGAGGCCGCGCATCCCATCACGATCAGGCACGCGGCGGCGCAGATGAGAACGGACAACGCCGGCGCCAGGCCGGACGCGTCAGAACGCCGTGAATTCCTGGAATTCTTCGAAACGGCCATCAATTTCAGTGCGTGTAAGCGTACGGAACCTTTCGACGCCGAAGCGTTCGCAGCAATAGCTTCCCATCACCGAGCCATAGATCACGGCGCGGCGAATCTCGTTGTGATCCACGCGGTCGGCATGGAAGTCGATGCCCTGACCGGCAAGGTAGCCCATGAAGCCGCCGGCAAAGCAATCGCCGGCGCCGGTGGGATCGAAGACGTCGCGCAGCAGGTAGCCCGGCGCCATGAAATGGCCGTCGCGGCGCCAGAGAATCGCGCCGTATTCCCCGCGCTTGATGACAAGCGTTGACGGCCCCATCTCCAGAATCTTCGCGGCCGCTTTCTTCAGGTTGTATTCGCCCGAGAGCATGCGCGCTTCGCCGTCATTGATCAGCAGGAAGTCCCACTCCGCGATGGTGGCGAGAAGCTGCTCGCGGAAATCGGCGATCCAGTAATTCATAGTGTCGCCGCCGACGATCTTCTGCCTGCCATCCATCTGGGCGCGAACCGATTTCTGCAGCGCCGGCTGAATGTTGCCGAGCAGCACGTACGGCGCGCCCTGGTAAGCGGCCGGCAGTTTCGGACTGAAATCCGCGAAGACATTCAGGTCCGTCGTCAGGGTCTCGCGATCGTTCATATCGGGCGAGTATTTGCCCGCCCAGAAAAACGTTTTGCCCGGCACACGCTCCAGGCCGGTGAGATCGATGCCGCGTCCCGCCAGCAGATCCGCGTCTTCTTTGGCGAAATCATCACCGACCACCGCCACAATTTTCGGTGATGTAAAAAAGCTGGCGGAGAGCGCTACATACGTGCACGAACCGCCCAGCATTCTGTCAATTTTTCCGTGAGGAGTTTCCACTCCGTCATAAGCGACGGAGCCAACGATAACCATGGACATTCGTCTGATTGTAACGGGTGAGAGAACGCTGGGATAAAATTCCAACGTGATGACAGGAAAAGTGGCGTTGGTGACAGGCTCGAGCCGGGGCATCGGTAAAGCGATCGCGCTGGCTTTCGCAAGGGCGGGCGCCCACGTGGTGGTGAATTTTCTGAAGCGTGAAGCCGAGGCGCGAGCCGTAGAGCAGGAAATCGTGTCCCTCGGCATCAAATGCATCTCGATTCAGGCCGACGTTTCCAGGCCGAAGGAGGTGCTCCGCCTCGCCGCGGACGCCGAGCAGCGCCTCGGACCGGTCGATGTCCTGGTTAACAACGCGGGTATCGCCCGCCCGCAGCCGATTGCCGACATTACCGAGCAGGACTGGGATGACCTGATGACGGTAAACCTCAAATCGTGCTTCCTGATGACGCAGGCGGTGCTGCCCGGCATGCGGCAGCGGAAGTGGGGAAGGATCATCAATCTGTCCTCCGTTGCCGCGCAGCTTGGCGGCGTGGTGGGCCCGCATTACGCAGCGTCGAAGGCCGGTCTCCACGGCATGACGCACTACTATGCGGGGCATCTGGCGAAGGAGGGAATCACGGCGAACGTCATCGCGCCCGCGCTGATCGGGACCGAGATGGTGCGGTCCAACCTGAAGGCGAAGCCCGATCTGATACCGGTAGGCCGCTTCGGCGAGTGCGAAGAGGTTGCGGACGTGGCCGTGATGCTGGCGAACAACGGCTACATTACGGGCCAGACGATCAATGTCAACGGCGGCTGGTACATGAGCTGATCGCACCAGCGATCAGCAAAGCGGCCTTACCAACATCGAACGCCGCATAAATCCAGTGCGACGAGGTAAACGTAACCGCGCCGCCGGCCAGGATTTGGGAAACGCGGGCATCCAGCTCCGGCAGCAGCCACCAGCGTTCAAGCAGTAACTGAACCGCAACAGCGCCCAGCATCGCAATGACGATCCGCCGCGGACGGGCAAAGCCCGCTGCGATGACAATCGCCACCAGAAAACCAAGCTCCACGTTCGAGAAAAGTCGAAATGTATATCGCCCGACCTCAAGCGCGACCCCCATGCTCAGGTCAGGCGCCTGAAACTTCACCGGCGTCGCGATGAAAGACAGGCCGATGATTGCCCCGGCCCACAACGTCATCAGCAGGGAAAGAACGAGTCGAGCTGTTGTTCTGCCGTTCTTCACTGACCCGCGGGGACCTGCTCCGAGATAGCAACCAGCAGCAGAAGTTCCTGGTCCGCGGCGGCAGCCACGCTGTGCGGCGCCGAAGCGGGTACGCTGATCAGGATTCCCGGCCGTAACTCCGTACGATCGGGTCCGGCAGCGAAAACGCCCTGGCCGGCAAGACAATGAACCAGCAGGGCGCCGCGCGTCTGATGTTCGGGCATGTTTTCCCCCGCCTTCAGATGCAGCAGCACCGTGCGCAATCCGGGTTCGCGAAACAACGGTGTTGAGCGCGGGAACTCGGCCGTATTGGCGCGAAGATTCTCCAGATCGGTCCAGGTCATGACTGCGCCTGCGCCGCGAAGTGATCGTGATGCCGCGAAATCGCGCCGAGCAATCGCGCCCCAATCATTTCAGCTTTCTCCACGAAGACATCCGCCGGCCCGCTGGAGCACAGCCGCGCCGCCGTCTCGCGCCACAATTCCAGCCACCGTTCGAAGTGGCGTTCCGTCAGCCGTGGCAATTGCAGATGCGCCATCATCGGATTCCCCTTGTACGTGCGCGACGCCAGCAGCACAGTCGACCAGAACGCCTTCATCTTCGCCAGATGCGGCCCCCAGTCCTCACCAATCACGCCGGCGAAAATCGGCCCCAGTAACTGGTCCTGGCGAATCGCGCCATAGAACGTGTCTACCATATCGGCAATGCTGTCTTCGTTCACGGAGTTGTACATGGCTATAAGATGTATCTATAATACATCTTATACGATGTATCTTACGCGCCATGCCGATTACACGATGCGGCTGCTGATTCACCTGGCCGTTCAACCCGAGGGCGCCGCCACCATTCGTGACATCGCCGAGCACTACGGCATTTCGCGGAATCACCTGATGAAGGTGGCGAACCACGCCACGCGCGCGGGTTACGTGAAAGGGGTGCGCGGCCGCGCCGGCGGATTGCAACTGGCGAAGAGCCCACGCGATCTGAGGATCGGGCAAATTCTGCGTACAGTCGAAGACCTCCGGCTCGTCGAATGCTTCGAGTCCCGATCGAATCAGTGCCGCATCGCGCGCAGTTGCGGCCTGCAGCCCATTCTGAAGGAAGCCGTGGACGCATTCCTGGTCGTCCTCGATCGCTACTCGCTCGAAGACGTGGTTCGCAGAAAACCGGCGCTCATCCGGATCCTTCAGTTAAAAAGTGCGTAGAATGCGGAGCAGCGCATCGATCTCATCGGGCGAAATGTAAAAGTGCGGCGCGATCCGCACCCACCCCTGGCGGGGCGCCGTGGTGAAACCGGCCTCGCGCAGTTGCCGCACGATGAACGGGCTCTCCACGCCGGGCTTGCGGATCGAAACAATTCCCGCGCCCGAGCTCTCCGATCGCCGGCCGAGCGTTTCGAATCCCATTTCGCGCGCACCGTTCCAGACCTGATCGCCGAGCGCCTGGACAGCCGTCGAAATCTTATCCACGCCGATCTCGATCAGCAGCTCAAACGCGGCTTCGAGCCCGAAGCACCCGATCGTGTTCAGCGTCCCGCACTCATAGCGTCCCGCATCCGATCTCAGCGTCATGTCGCGCGAGGCATAATCGGCGTAGCGCGCCACGTTGGTCCATCCGAACTCCGCCGGCTCAATCTGATCCTGCAGGCTGCGCTCGACAAAGAGGATGCCGCACCCCTCCGGCCCCAGCAGCCACTTATGGCCATCCGCCGAGAGCGCCCCGATATTCGACTTCCGCACGTCAATCGGAAACGCGCCCATCCCCTGAATCGCGTCCACGAAAAACAAGCAGCCGTGCCGCCGGCAGATTTCGCCGATCGCGTCCAGATCGGCCCGGTAGCCGCTCAGGTACTGCACGAAGCTGATCGCCAGCAACCGCGCGCCTTTGGCCGTCTGGTCGATCTTCTCGAGATCGTCGAAAATTGAAAGCCGCCGCACTTCCACGCCATGCTCGACGAGGCGCTTCCACGGATACAGATTGGCGGGGAATTCTTCTTCGAAAATCACGATCGCGTCGCCATGCTTCCACGCGATTCCCATGGCAACCGCCGCTATGCCTTCGGATGTGTTCTTGATGATGGCGATCTCGCCCGCGTCCGCATTGAGCAGCTTCGCCGCGCCATTGCGCACGCCCTCATAGGCGGCCAGCCAGCGCGCATAGTGCTCGCTGCCATAGTGCAGAGCGTCTTCGGCGAGCCCCTGCATCGCCTCCGCCGCGCGCCGCGAAAGCGGCCCCACGCTCGCGTGATTCAGATAAACCAGATTTTTCGTTATGGGAAACTGCTCGCGGTACTGTTCCCAGTTCGGCCCAAACAGAGACGCCGCCATCAGTGGACGCCTCCGGTCAGCCGCTTCATCGGACGAAGGAGCAATACAAGCACCACGCCCACCACAATACTGAATCCCGCAACAATTTCAAACAGCGTGGGCAGCGGGAACGTCTCATATACCGATGCCAGCCGGCCGCCGATGTAATCGCCCACTGAGATCGAAAGGAACCAGACGCCCATGATGAGCCCCCCAATTCGCTCCGGCGCCAGCTTCGTCATCGCGCTCATTCCCACCGGACTCAGGCACAGCTCGCCGACCGTGTGCAGCAAATAAGTTCCTGTGAGCCACCATGGGCTTGCCAGTTCGCCGCCCGCTACCGGAATCAGAATCGCAAAGCCGAGACCGACGAAGATCAAGCCGAGCGAGAACTTCGCGGTGACCGATGGCTCATGCCGCTTCAGCGCGATCCAGATCCACGCGAACACGGGCGCGAGCGCAATGATGAAGATCGAATTGAACGATTGCAGGTAGCTTGCGCGGAACAAGCCCCACAGTCGAAAATCCCACGCGTGCAGATTCGTGTTGCGCTCGGCAAACAGATTGAGCGTGGATCCTGCTTGCTCGAATGCCGACCAGAACGCCGCGGATGCGATAAACAAAACCAGGATCGCCCAGAACCGCTTCCGCTCCACAGCCGTATAGCCTTTCGCCGTCAGCAGCCAGAAAAAGAACACGACTACGATCGCGGTCAGGAGTATGCCGAAAACATCCGACAGGCGCTCCGCGCTGAACACCGTCGAGCCCAGCACGATCCCCAACACCACCACCGCGGCGATTGCAATCCCGCCGCGCTTGAGAAGCCGGAAATCCTCCGGCGTGCGGCTGGCGGCGAGCCCGCCCTTGCGCAGATACTTATCGCCGAGCGCATACTGAATCACACCCGCCGTCATCCCCACGCCTGCCGCGCCGAAGCCGTAATGCCAGTTGATGTTCTCCCCGAGATACCCGCAAACCAGAGGCGCAATCAGCGCGCCGAGGTTGATCCCCATGTAATAGATCGAAAAACCCGCATCGCGCCGCACGTCGTTTTCCGCATAGAGTGAACCCACCAGCGTGCTGACGTTCGGCTTCAGCAACCCGGTGCCAATCACGATCAGCGCCAGCCCCAGATAGAACGTATTCATCGTGGGGATCGCCATAGAAAAATGGCCGAGCGCAATGATCACGCCGCCCCACAGCACGCCCCTGCGCAGTCCCAGGATACGGTCCGCCAGCCAGCCGCCCGGCAGGCCGAACAGATAAATCATGGCGGTGTAGAGGCCATAAATGGCTCCCGCTTTGGAAGTCGAAAATCCCAGGCCGCCCTTCGCCACCGTCGCTGTCATGAACAGGATGAGCAGGGCGCGCATCCCGTAATAACTGAAGCGCTCCCACATCTCCGTGAAGAAGAGCGTGGAAAGCCCGCGCGGGTGCCCGAAGAACGACCGGTCCCACCGGGCATCGTTTGCAGCAACGCGGTTGGCGGATGCTGTATCTGGCATTGCGTTTATTCTCGCAGCCTCACCCGTTACTCTGGAAGAGGACATGCCGAAGCTCCTTACAGACCTGGTGCAGATTGACCGCCTCGGCACGAAGAAGCTCGCCGAGAACGAGCGGTTCCGCAGACACCTCAAACGCCATAACTTTTCCGACCTCCGTTTCCGCCGCGTGGCGGAAGAAATTGAAGACCAGGTGGATTGCCGGGCATGCGCCAACTGCTGCAAGGTCGCCGAGACCGACATCACGAAGCGCGACGCCGCCCGCATCTCTCGCGCCATGGGGATGTCCGAAAAGCAATTCGTGGAGAAGTACACCACTTCGTCCGCCTTCGAAGAAGAAATGATTCTGCGCCGCACGGAAACCGGCTGCATTTTTCTGGACGGCAACGACTGTACGATTTACGAAGACCGCCCGGATACCTGCCGCAACTTCCCGCATCTGGTGCGTGGCAGCGGCTCCATTGAAAGCCGCATGTGGCAGATGATCGACCGCGCCACTTACTGTCCCATCGTGTACAACTCGCTCGAGGCGTATAAAGACATCGTCGGCTTCCAGCGCACTCCGTCGCGATAATCGTCGCTTTGAAATCCGTGTTGACACGGCAGCCCATTTGTACTACGGTGTTATCCAAATGGAAAAGACGACTCCGTTCGCGGTATTGCTCGTCGCATTTGTGGCGTTGCAGGGAAGCAGACTGCTCGCTCAGGACATCACCGGTACGTGGCAGGGGATAGTCCATTCCACAAAGGACTGTCGCGAGGTCATTCAGATCTCGAAAGATGGGAGCGCCCTCAAAGCGGTACTGTTCGGTCTGGACGGACAGCCAGGACTGACTTTCGACACGCGGCCGGGGTCAACCTTCGCCTCCACTGCGGTCAATTTTCATCGCAATGCTGTAAGGGTGGAATTTCCCGGCATTGGAAGCATGTATCAGGGAACGTTAAGCGCCGATGGAAATGCAGTAGCAGGAACTTTATCGCAAAACGGCACTCCGTTCACACTGAATCTCATCCGTGCGACCGCGCAGACAGCGTGGCCTGTTCCAGAGGCGCCAGCGCCGGAAATGCGCATGACAGCGGACGCAGGTGAATCGTTCGAGGTTGCCACGATCAAACCCACGCCAGCAGGCACTCAGGGTGGGGGCTCGGGGCCCTCGCCGGGAGGCCGCTTTACGGTTCACAACATGCCCCTGAGCGGACTCATAGGCGGCGCATATGGGGTCAATCGGAAGCGTATGGAAAGCGTCCCGGGCTGGCTCGACACAGATCGATTCGATATCCTGGCGAAAGCGGATATCGAAGGCACGCTGACCGGGGCGCAGGTCAAGCCGATGATCCGGAAACTGCTTGCTGATCGGCTGAATCTCCGCTTTCATTTCGAGAAGAAGGAAGCGACGATCTACGTGCTCACCGTGCAGGGCTCAGGGCCCAAACTCACTCCGAGCACAAGTGATCCCAACGTCGCTGGACCCGGAGGGATGACACGGAAGCCGGGGCATTGGCACGTCACGGCCTTAAATACGAATATGGCGGCTTTTGCGGGAGGGTTGCAGGGGAATGTTTTAGACCAGCCGGTGATTGATCGAACAGGGCTCACCGGACGCTTCGATATTACGCTCGACTGGGCGCCCGACGAACTTCATCCGGCAGGCGACCCGCCATCTGGCAATGGCGCGGCTTTCCCGGACCTGTTTACCGCACTCAGGAATCAGTTGGGGTTGAAGCTGGAATCGACGAAAGGGTTGGTGGATGTTCTTGTCATCGATCACGTCGAAAAGCCTTCCGGCAACTGAGGCAGGCGTCACGGCAATAAAATAGAAGCAGAGCGTTTCCCGTCATGCCCGGCACACATTTCGACCCGCTCATTCAGGAGTGGTTCCGCGAACAATTCGGTGAACCCACGGCGCCCCAGATCCAGGGATGGCCTGCCATCCGCGGCGGTGAAGACGTTCTCATTTCCGCGCCCACCGGTTCCGGCAAAACGCTCGCCGCGTTCCTGATCTGTCTCGATAAGCTTGTCCGCGAAGCTCGCGCAGGCGACCTCCCCGATGAAACCCAGGTCCTCTACGTCTCCCCGCTCAAGGCGCTGAGCAATGACGTCCGCAAGAATCTCGAAATCCCGCTCGCCCAGATTCGGGATCTGGCCGAGCGGCGCGGCGTGGCGCTCTCGCCCATCCGCACCGCGGTTCGCACCGGCGATACGCCGATGGCCGAGCGCCAGCAGATGGGCCGCAAGCCGCCGCACATCCTGGTGACGACGCCCGAATCCTTCTACATCCTGATGACGGCAGAAAAATCGCGTAACGCGCTGCGCAAGACGACCACCGTCATCGTCGATGAAGTCCACGCCATCGCTGACGATAAGCGCGGGTCCCATCTCGCCCTCACTCTCGCGCGCCTCGATGCGCTTGCGGAGAAACGCCCGCAGCGCATCGGCCTTTCCGCAACCGTAAAGCCGATCGACGAAGTCGCGAACTACATCGGACCAGCCACGCGAATCGTGGATACCGGTCACCGCCGTGACATGGATCTCGGCGTCATGGTCCTTCGCGACGAACTGGGCCCCGTCGCGAGTCATGAGATGTGGGCGGAGCTCTACGATCGAATCGCCGAGCACATCCTGGCGCATCGAACCACTCTGGTCTTCGTCAATACTCGCCGGCTTTCCGAACGCGTCGCCCACGGACTCACGGAGCGCCTCGGCGAACACGCCGTCGCATCGCACCATGGAAGCCTCTCCCGCGCCGCCCGCCTCGAAGCCGAGACGCGTCTGAAGAATGGCGATCTCCGCGCGGTAGTGGCCACGGCTTCGCTCGAACTCGGCATCGATATCGGTTCGGTCGATCTCGTCATCCAGATCGGTTCCACGCGCTCGATCGCGGTCGCGCTCCAGCGCTTCGGCCGGGCCGGGCATTGGGTGAGAGCAATTCCGAAAGCCCGCATCGTCGCCACCACGCGCGATGAGCTGATCGAATGCGCCGCGCTGATCCGGGCGATCCGCCTCGGCGAGCTCGAGCGCCTGGAGATTCCGGAAAACGCTCTCGACATTCTGGCCCAGCAGATCGTCGCGATGGCCGCCTGCGATCCGTGGAGCCTCGACGCTCTTTACGATCGCATCCGCACCGCCTGGCCATACCGCAACCTTCCGCGGTCCGATTTCGATCAGATCATTGAAATGCTTTCGGAGGGCATTGTCACCACGCGCGGCCGCGCCGGAGCCTACCTGCATCTCGATCGCATCAACGGCAACGTGCGCGGACGCCGCGGCGCGCGTCTCGCCGCCATCACTTCCGGCGGCGCCATTCCGGAAAACGCCGCCTTCACCGTAACCGCCGAGCCTGACGGCCGTACGGTCGGCACGCTTGACGAAGACTTCGCGGTCGAAAGCCTGGCGGGCGATGTTTTCCTGCTCGGCACGCACTCCTGGCGGATCAAGCGAGTCGCCGCCGGCCGCGTCTTCGTGGAAGATGCGCAGGGCGCCCCGCCGAGTATTCCGTTCTGGCTGGGCGAAGCTCCGGGCCGTTCCGCCGAGCTCTCGCACGCTGTTTCCGAAACACGCGAGCGCATTCTGGAACTCGCCTCGCGCCGCGAAGAGGCAATGGCATTCCTCGACGCTGAATGCGCACTCGATGAGGCCGGTGCGCGCCAGTCGATCGACTATGTTGTTGCCGGAGCCGCGGCGCTCGGCGCGCTGCCCACTCAATCGAAAATCGTCGCCGAGCGCTTTTTCGATGAAGGCGGCGGCATGCAGCTTGTGCTGCACGCGCCATTCGGCAGCCGCGTGAACCGCGCCTGGGGCCTCGCGCTGCGCAAGCGCTTCTGCCGCACCTTCAACTTCGAACTGCAGGCCGCGGCGACCGACAACGGCCTCCTCATCTCACTCACCGAAGGCCACGCGTTCCCGCTTGAGCTCGTCTTCGAATTTCTGAAGCCGCAAACGCTCGAGCACGTGCTCACCCAGGCCCTGCTCGATACCCCGATGTTCACCTCGCGCTGGCGCTGGAACGCATCGCGCGCGCTTGCCATTCTCCGCTTCCGCGCCGGCGGCAAAGTGCCCCCTCCCATTCAGCGCATGCGCTCGGACGACCTTCTCGCCGCCGTCTTCCCCGATCAGGTGGCCTGCGCCGAAAATCTCACCGGAGAGCCACGCATTCCAGACCATCCCCTGGTCCGCGAAACCATCGACAATTGCCTGCACGAAGCGATGGATCTCGATCGTCTTACCTGCATCATCAAAGCCATCGGCGATGGCGAGATCCGGACCGTCGCGATCGACAACCCCGCTGCATCGCCCTTTTCGCATGAAATCGTCAACGCCAATCCGTACGCGTTTCTCGACGATGCTCCACTCGAAGAACGCCGCGCCCGCGCCGTTCAGCTCCGCGGCTCGCTGCGAACCGATTTCGTCGGCGGCGCCGGCATTCTCGATCCCGCCGCCATCGCGCAGGTTTCCGAAGACGCCTGGCCCGATGTGCGTGACGCCGATGAGCTCCACGACGCGATGCTGTCGCTCATCCGCGTGCCGCCCGCGCCGGACTGGCAGGCTTACTTCGATACACTCCGCGCCTCCGGCCGCGCTTCCGTCTTGATCCGCAACGATCGCGATTTCTGGGTCGCCACCGAACGGCTCGCCGTGGCTGACGATGCCGAACAGATCATCCGCGGCTGGATGGAATCGCTCGGACCGGTCACCGCCGCTGAGCTTTCCGAAAGGCTCGCCCTCAGCCGCGAGGAAATCGATCAGGCCCTCGCCGCCATTGAAGGCCAGGGACAAATCCTCCAGGGCCGCTTCTCCGTCGCCGAAGGAGAGGGCGATATCCAGTGGTGCAATCGCCGCATCCTCGCCCGCATCCATCACCTCACGCTCGGCCGGCTGCGCCGCGAAATCGAACCCGTCAGCGCGCTCGATCTGCACCGCTTCCTCTGCCGCTGGCAGCACGTCGCGCCCGGCACGCAGTTGCATGGCTCGGAAGGCACGCTGCAAATCATCCGCCAGCTACAGGGCTACGAGATTCCGGCATCGGCATGGGAGAGCGAAATTCTCAGCCGCCGCGTCCGCAATTACGATCCCGCGTATCTCGACGAGCTTTGCCTTTCGGGCGAAGTCATGTGGGGCCGCCTCTCACCACACCCGGCGATGGAAGATGGCGAGGGCCGCCGGGTTCGCGCGACGCGCATCGCACCGATCGCTTTCTTCCTGCGAGAGTCCATGGACTGGCTTCCACCGCATATCACCGCGCCACCGGATGAAAGCGGCCTTTCTCCAGCCGCGCAGGATGTCGCCGCGGCTCTCCGCGCCCGCGGCGCATCGTTCTTCGCCGACCTCTCCCGCGCCACTGGACGTCTCGCCAGCGAAGTGGAAGACGCCCTCTGGGAACTGGTCGCCGCCGGGCTCGTGACCGCCGACGGTTTCGAAAACCTCCGCGCTTTGCTCGATCCGCGCCGCCGCCGGGGGGAGGGAAGAGACCGTGCCCGCCGTCCCCGTCATTCCGGTGGCCGCTGGGCGCTCATGCAGCAGTCGGATCATCGCGTGTCCGCCTCCGCCCGCGCCGAAGCTTTCGCCGATCAGCTCATTCTGCGCTGGGGCGTTCTTATTCGCGACCTGCTGACGAAGGAAAGCACATCGCCGTTCTGGCGTGATTTGCTCCCGGTGCTTCGTCTGAAAGAAGCGCGCGGCGAACTGCGAGCCGGCCGTTTCGTGGCAGGCTTCTCCGGCGAGCAGTTCGCCGCCCCCGAGGCGGTCGAAATCCTGCGCGCCGTCCGCCGCTCCAGCGATCATCCGGAGGACGCCATTCACATCGCGAACGCCGATCCCCTGAACCTCGCCGGCATCCTGCTGCCCGGCCCTCGGGTCAATACTCTATCGATTGGAACCCGCCAGTTGAATCCGGCGGCAAAAGCGAGCTAGCCTACCAGCCCCGTCCGTACCCCGCCGGCGGCATCGGCGTCCCCTCGTAGGGATCGTACTCCTCGACCGCTTCCTTCTTCCGGCGCTTCGGCGGAGCATTCCTCGCCGCCTCTGCCTCAGCCGCGGCAGCCCTCTCTTCTACGGCCCGCGCCATCGCCTCTTCCGTAAAAATCAGGTCCGGCTCGTCGCCCGTGCGGCGCTCCAGCACCCAGACGCAAAGCAACGGCAGTTCCTGCAGACGAATTCCGCTCCGGCGGCCCAATTCGGGGTCGACCCGGACCGTGAATTGGGTCCGCACCCGGTCCTCGCTGATTCCTTCATAGGAAAAAATCCGGAATGCACCGTCCTGCCGGAAGCCGGTGAGGGTGAATCGCATGGGGACAGGCGAATTCGGCTGCGCCGCCGTATCCTGGTGCTCAAATTGTGGTGAGGGGCTCAGAGACCTATTGTACCAACCGGAGGGCTCACCCTATGCAAATTGATTGCCACTCCGCCCGAGGCTTGGGTTCAGGAAGAGTAGATTCGCCGGATTTTCGTCCCACTAGTCCGATTCGGACTGGATGGTAAACTGAGGTTTTAACGCGTCGCCGCCGTGAGCCCTCGCTAAGCGCCGCGATCCACTTCAAGGAGATACCTGTTGTCTGCATCGTCATTGATGGCGTGGGAGATTGCGCCGTCCTCTGTTGCCGTGCCTCCTGAAACTGACGAGCTGTACCGCTATATCAATCTGAAACTGGCCGCGCTCGGCCAGCCAACCAGTACTGCCACGGCTGACCCCGAGTTCCTGGAACTCGCCCGACCGCTTCTCCGCAACTACCACCAGAAAGACCAGCTTCTCGGTGGACGCCTCTGCCCGGCGGATCTGCGCATTCAGGATTACCTCGATTCCCTGCTCGGCGCCGACGCCCCCCGCCTGCCCGCAGACGCTTTCACGCTGGACCGCCCCGGTCTTGCCCGCGCGCTTTCGCTCCCGCCCGACGCCGATTCCATCTCATCGCCCTATCTCAAGTCCTACCGCCTGCCGCAGGGCATTCTGCACAATCCGCGCAGCGACCGCCGTACCACCGCGGGCAGCTTCCACATCGTCGAAGGAGGCTTCCCGGTTCCGGCTGATAAGATCGGGGTCCCGAAGACTGCCTTCGCCCGGTTGCTCCGCGCGGCGCTCCAGCCGCCTGCCGAAGTTCTGGCCGCGCCGTTCACGGCGAACCAGAATCTGCACGCGCGCTTCTTCGTGACCCTGTTGCTCCGGCCGCTCGTCGTCCCCGCGGCCGCCGGCGCTCCGGCGAAGAGCATGGAAACCCGTTTCTTCGTTCCCGCCAGTCTGATCAGTAATCTCGATTTCGTCGAAAGCATCTTCGGCAACGCGGGCGATCCCTATCTGCCGGAAAACGACGCCGCGCTCGACGTCGATCACTGGACCGGCCACACCGGCTGCGTCATCCTCGCCCCGCATATCGCCGGCATGCGGAAGAAGGATCTCGGTCTGCCGCGGTTTGAAGACGCCACCGAAAAGCAGCGCAAAGACGGCATGTGCTGGAAGAGCGAAGACGAGCTCTACAACAACGGCTCCGCGTTCAAGCTCACCTGCCGCGACGCGCGCGGCGTGGTTGTCACCATCATTGCCGACAACTATTACGGCTACTGCAAAAAGGAAGTCAAAACCCAGATCAGCTACGCCGCCAACCTCTTCGGCAATTGCGAGGAAGAGCATGCCGGCGGCGCGATCGCGTTTCCGTCTTATGTTCTCGGCCAGGAGTTCTATGCTGGCCGTACCGTGCTCACCAAGCCCGTCGAATACGAAGACGCGATGAAGCTTTTGGGCGATCGCGTCGAAATGCGCCCCGAAGGCTACGCCGTCGACCGCAATTTTCCCGGCATCTACTACGTGCCGCGCAACTCCGATTTCCTCGTCAGCGAAGGCTGCGTGAAATGGGGAGAGAACAAGCTCGTCCTGCGCCCGGGCGAAGTCTACGTGCTGCCCTGGGGCACCAAGATCCGTCTCGAAAAGCAGCCCGGCGGCACTGCCTGGCGCCTCACCGCCGCGCGCGCCGATGGCGTTCTGTGCCACAAGCCCTGCACCGTCTCGGGCGGCGGCAAATCCGAAATATCGAAATCGCTCGCCACCATCATTCTGAAGGGCAGCGTGTTCGTCAGCGATTTCGAGAACGATTTCCGCATCGTCGACGAAATTCTGCGCCGGGATTTCTCCGGCATCTACAAAGATCCGAAGCCCGGCAATCGCGCCGCACGCCCCATCCTCAGCCCTGAACGCTCGCTTGGCTCCGTCATCAAGCTCCTCACCCCGTCAAAGGACTACACCGACGCTCACAACGAGTGGGTCCGCAACCTCCCGCAGACCATCCGCCAGCTCATCGTCACGGTGAAGCGCTATTACCGCCCCTATTGGGGCGAAGACTGGCGGAAGTATTTTACGGTGGATCGCATCAACGGCCGCGAGGGTCACGAGCTGAAATACCGCGACCAGAAGCTGGTCGGCAACTATCTGCGGGTGGGCTACGATCCGAATGGAGCGTGGAGAATCTATAAGTTACGGCCAGACTTTAATCCAGCGGATAAGGTCCAGGTGGAGGATGATATAACCGCCTCTACCGTGCTGCCCCGGGAGCGTCTGGAGTACCTCGATCCCGAATATCCGCACTTGAGCGTGAAGCTGGTGCAGAACTGCGAAGAACGCCTGTTCCAGCGGCCCGATGATGCCATCCATCGCGGCTTTGACAAAGACGCGGAAGCCGACCTCGCCGGCCCCGGCAACTTCATCTCGAACTTCGAACCGCTGACCGTCGCACAGGCGCGGGAATTAGTGGATCACGTCGTCGATTTCGACCGCTACACCGAACCGATGAAGCGCCTGATCGCGGATTTCGCCGATCACGGCAGCGGCTACGTGGCGTCCTCCGCGCATCCGCGTCTGGTGGACGGCGTTCCGTCAAAGAATCCCCGCTACCTCCAGCGCCGGCCCGATCTGGTGAATCCGCGCGACGCTTATCTCGCGGAAATCGGCACGCGTCTCGCGCGCGAAGTTCCATCCGGCAAGCGCGTCTACTTCCCGGTGAACGCGGTGCTCGCCGGTCGCCGCAACAATCCGCCCGACCCGAAGCTCGGCATCCCGCCGCTCGCTGTCTACAATCCCATCCACTATCAGGAACTGCCCGAGCTGTTCATGGATTTCATCTGCAGCCTGACGGGCAAATCGCCATCGACCACCGGCTTCGGCTCGGAAGGCGCGCTCACCAAAGGCCCGTTCAACATGCTGTGGCCTATTGTGGATCTGAACAATGCGCTCGTGTCCTATATCCTCACGGGCTACGGCGGATTCACGACCGCCGCCGGACACATCGGCCCCATGTATCGCGTCGATCACGACAACAGCATGCTGGTGCCGGAGCTGTGGTGCCGCATGCGCGTCCACGAGCGCGAACCGCAATACCTGATCGAGAAAGGTCTCCTCGCCAGGCTGGAAGATTTCGAATATAACGGCCGCCGCATTCTGGCCAGCCGGCTGGGATATCGCATCACGGAGCTGTTCGTCGATCGCTTCCTCGGCCGCATCTTCGAGCTCCCCGGCGCTGTATTTCCGGACCTCCTCCTTCGTCCCGAGAAGCAGGACATGGAAAATTTCGCGAAGGGTGTGGATGCCATCTGCGAAGCCCAGCGCATGGTGGCGCTCAATTATTTCGAAGACGGCAGCGTCAACGCCGCCTGCCCGCCCATCCGCGCGCTGCTCCACGTTATGGCGCACGGAAGCTATGAGGGAAAGGGGATAGAAGACCCGTCCATCCGCGGCCTGTTCACCCGCGAAGCGCTTCTCGGGAGCGACTGGTACGCCGAGCGCCTGGCCACGAAACAGAAGCGCGACATCGCTCTCTGGACCCGCCACGTAGCGGCCACAAATTCCACCGCCGCAAAAGCCGAGCTGGACAGAGTCAGCTCACCGGCGTATCTCGAAGAACTCCGCGGAACCATCGGCGCCGACCCCTTCCACGGCCAATAGCCAAAAAGGGGACAGCCCCAACGGCTTCAACGAAGAGATGGTAAGTCTCGAGGATCTGGATTTTGCCTGGCGGCTGAAAGCGTTCGGCGCAACGCAGGGCAGGAAGTATGGCGCCGTCAGCCGTCGCAAGGGAGTCGTCGTGTCGACGCGGAAATTCGACACCTTCGGCGACCGGTATCTATTCCGGAATCCAGGTCTTGTACGGAAGATATTTACCGGAACAGATCGAAAGGCTGCTGATCGGTTCTACTATGACGTGAAGCGATGACCCACTACCGGCGTATCTCACCGCCGCGGCAGTCTCCGTCACCACACGTGAACGGCCAGAATCTGCGGCGGACCAGCGCTCCCGTTCACCACGCTCGTGGAAAAAACGACCTGCATGTTCTTTTTGCCCCAGCCGGCGGGCGCATCGTGATCGAGCATTTCCATCAGCTTTTCGTCGCTGAGGAAATCGCCGGCCGCGATCGTTCCATAGGAGGCAATTCCCGATGCGATCACCAGGATGCGCCCAGTCGTGGGTTCCATCAGGCGAGTAACGACTCCGTAGTCCCGGGTAAAGGTGGAAAAGGGCGCCCGGACATCGGTATGCCAGTCTTTCCTCTCCGGGTGATAGCTGTCGCGAATCCAGCCTATTCCTTCGCCCGCGAGCTCATAACTGAACCGGAGGGAGGAGCCGAGGCGCCTGATCCAAATGTTATTGAAGCCCCCCACAAGAACAGTGGGCCCTTCTTTCAGGTCCGCGAAAGACGTCTCGCTCGATTTGCGCAGAGCATAGGCTCGGCCGTGGCTCGCCAGGACTCCCGTCACGCGGGCGATCGTCATCGCGTCCGGCCATGCGACCGAGTTATCGTGAAGCGACTCGCCGATGGTGATCTCCGGTAACGCCGGATCCCGGGCAGGCGGCTTCCGTGGTACTCCAATAACGACCAGCACGGTTTGCGGCGAATTCCACACAGGTTTCCAGAATCGGGTAAGCGCGGGCTCCCCCGGCCGCAAAAGAATAAACAAACCCGCCCCAAGCCCGATAACCGTTGCGGCGATGAGAGCCACCCAGCGGCCTCGATCCAGCCAATGCCGCTTCCGCTCGGGCTCAACGGGAACGGCCTCCGTCACCGCCGCCATTTCCTCAGCCGGCCAACGAAATTCGGGATGGTACCCGCCGGGCGGCAGCGAAATCACCAGTTCGGCCGAGTGGTCCACCTGCTGGTAATACTGCGCGATTCTACGCCGCAACTGGGCCGCCGTCGTTCGGACGACCGGGTCGGCACTTGTGTCGTATGCCGGATCGCGGCCAAACACTTCACATCCGATCGTCCTCTCCTTGGGTGGCCCGCCGTTCTCCAGCGAATTCTCAACCACGTAGCGCAGCAAACTGGAGTAGCGCCTGCTCTGATTGAATAACGGACTTGCGAGCATCCGCTCCAGTTGCGACCGAATGGCAAGTTCTGATGGGCTCCCCGGCGGCTTTCCGCCGCTGCCAATCCCCGGATTGATCTGTGCTGTTGCCATGCGACCCAGCGAAAGTATATCGCAAGTCCCGGGTTTTACCCCTGAGCGAAAAAGAGGGACGAGCAGGGGGGGAGCAGGGCAGCCGCTCGCCATTTCATCTAAACGACTTACGTCGGCCTGCCCGCATCCTGTTTGCGCGCCGTGCTGACTCTGTACGGACCTTGCAATTCTCCGATGGACAGTTCAATACTGGAGGCCACCAGCCCAGTGCTGCCGATGCATCCTGCAGAACCAGGGGAGCTGCCTAAAATGCCTGCTTATTCATTTCGTCGAAATATTCTCGCGTTATCTCTATTAATTGGATCAATCCTGTCGATCTCCGCGCCCTCACCCGCGCAGGTCGCGACCGGAGATATTGTCGGTAGCGTGACCGATTCCTCCGGCGCGGTCGTTCCCGGCGCAAAGGTGACGGCAACAAATCTCGGTACCGGCCTCACCTATATTTCAAACGCCACCGCGGACGGGAACTACCTCATCACCCAGCTTCCCTCCGGCCATTACCGGATTACGGCCGAGAAGGAAGGCTTCAAAACCTGGACCACGCCGGATGTCAATATCGCGATCGGCGACCGCTATCGCGCCAACGCCCGGCTGGAGGTCGGTCAGATCACCCAGACAGTGGAAGTCCAGGCTGACGCGGCCCCACTCCAGACGGATTCCGCCCAGGTTGCCAGCCTGGTGGACGAGCGGCAGGTCCAGGATCTCCCCCTCAACGGCCGCAATTTCGTCCAGTTGACGCAGCTCGTTCCTGGCGCAACGGACTATACGGCCGGGTCCTTTTCCACCGGCAACGCAGTGGACGACCGCCGCCGCCCCTCAGCCGTCTCCGTGAACGGATTTAACGGCGCGCAGAACAACTTCATGATCGACGGCATGGATAACAACGAGCGCTTTATCGCCACCGTCACGGTAAAGCCGTCAATCGAAGCCATCGGAGAAATCAAGGTCATCACCAACACCTTCTCTGCCGAACTCTCCCGCGCCAACGGCGCCGGCATCAGCTTTATCACCAAAGGCGGGACGAACAACTTCCATGGATCGCTTTTTGAATTCTTCCGGAACCAGGCGCTGGACGCCCGCCAGCCCATCCTGCTGCCGACTCAGCCGAAAGCTCCCTATCGGCAGAATAATTTCGGCGCCAGCGCCGGTGGCCCCATCAAAAAGAACCGGACGTTTTTCTTCGCCGACTGGGAATCCTATCTGGTAGGGCAGGGCCAGGTGAACCAGCTCACCGTGCCGCTCGCCTCGGAGATCGCCGGCGACTTCAATACGATTGGTCTCGGCGCGAATGCGGCCATCGTCACACCAATCTACGATCCGCTAACGACAACCGTTGTGCCGACCTCGGTTTCATCGAGCGGCGCCACCCGGACCCAATTCGCAAATAATCAGATCCCCCAGAGCCGGTTCGATCCGGCGGCAGTGAAAATTCTTGCGTTGTATCCCGCTCCCGAACTGCCGGGCACCACGCTCAACTACGTCTCCGCGCCGTCTCGTACACAAAACGACGGAACCATGGACGAACGAATCGACCATCGCTTCTCCGATAAGAGCAATTTCTACGGACGCTATTCTTACAACCACACCACGACCACCACTCCACACAATCTCCCCACCGCGCCGAGCGGCATCGATCCGGTCGGCAATGGCGGAGGGTATACGGACCAGGCAAACCAGGCATTCCAGGTCAACGAAGTTTATACCCTGAATCCTTCCACGATTCTTGTCCTCCAGGCCTCGTACACGCGCTGGGCGCTTTCCAGTCTGCAGACGAATTTCGGCAAGAATGTGGCCGCGCAGCTTGGCATTCCGGGAGTCAATATCGATTCCGATAGCTCGGGCATACCCGGGATCACACTCGGCACGGCGAACGGCATCCAAAGCCTGACCGAAGGCGGCTACCAGCCAAATCTCGACTACAATAATACGTTTCAGGAAAACGGATCTTTCCAGTTCACCAGGGGAGCCCACAGCATGAAGACGGGGCTCAATGTTATCCGCCGGCAGGTCAATGAGACGCAGAGCGCGGACCCGCGCGGCACGTTTACGTTCAACGCCATTCCCACGTCAGACACGATAAACACAACCAACAATCAGTCCGGCAACGGACTGGCGTCCCTCCTGCTCGGCATGTATACAACGGCATCGCGCAGCAAGTATCTCGTACATCCCGGCTACCGGTTCATGGAATACGGAGCTTATTTCCAGGACGACTGGCGCGTGAACAGGTGGCTGACTCTGAACCTCGGAATGCGCTGGGATTACTATAGCCCTCTGAGCGAGGAATATGGCCGCATTCCCAACTTCGATTTCAGTACCCTGGGGCTTGTATTCCCAGGAGTTAACGGGGTGAGCAATACCGCCGGTGTTCGCAAGGACAAGAGGGACTTTGCGCCCCGCTTCGGCTTTGCCGCACAACTCAATCCGAAGACCGTTATCCGCGGCGGCTTCGGGATCAATTACGCGCCGGACCTCCAGGGGACTCCAGGCGCGTTTCGAAACCCACCTTACAATTACTCGTTGCCCACCAGGTACACCACGCAGCCGAATCCTTACACACCTGTCGGGTACCTGCTGTCACAGGGGCTGCCTCCCATTACGGAGAGTGATCCGAACAATATCGTGGGCGGGATCGCCGGTGTTTCAATGAATTACCAGACACCCAGAACGTACCAGTACAACCTCTTTATACAGCGAGAGCTGCCGCTCGATCTGGTTTTGAATATCGGCTACGTCGGGAATCTCGGCCGCGAACTCAGCGGTTCCAATGTCTCTTATCAGTGGGATGGCGCGGCGCCAGGCTCCGGGAACATTATCGGCCGCCGCGTTTACGCCGCTGCTCTTCCCAATGTCACCAGCATCGGCCTCGTGACCAACTACTTCAACAGCAGCTACAACTCGCTGCAAACCACCCTCACCCACCGGTTCCAGCATGGGATGAATCTCGTTGTGAACCACACATGGGCCAAGGCTCTCGATGATGGCACGCTGCGGTACATCGCCTTTGCCACGCCGTCCCTCCTGAAAGGAAATTCGGGCAGCGACATTCGGCAGCGTGTCTCCATTGCGATGAACTATAACCTGCCGTTTGGCGGAACATCTCATTCGTTTGTCGCGAAGGTGGTTCATCAATGGAAGCTCAACGTCATCGGAACCGTCCAGACGGGAAGTCCACTCGCCATCTCGAGCGGCGCCAACGTGAATGGCGCGACAGGTCCGAACTATCCGAACGTGGTGGGCGATGCGAATGGACCCGGTACCTACAATGAATGGTTCAACACGGCGGCCTTCGTCAATCAGCCCAACTTTACCTGGGGCAACGCGGGACGGGTGATCGGCTTCGGACCCGGCAGATGGGACTTCGATACGGGCCTCCAGCGAGAGTTCAAGCCAATGGAGAGGATGACGCTCCAGTTCCGTCTGGAGTCCTTCAACGTGACGAACACGCAGTCTCCAGCGAACCCGAATACCTCAGTCGGCAACACGAACTTCGGCAGGATCACCAGCATCAGCGGCAGCCGGCAGCAGCAGGTCGGCCTGAAAATCCTGTTCTGAGAAGGGCACCCCTTCTCGATCCTGCACGATTTCCATGGGGCGGCGTCATAGCTCACAGAACGCATGCGCGCCGCCATTCTGCTCATCACTGCCACGCTTCTCCCGGCCCAGACCTTCGAACTCGCCTCCGTTAACGTCAACACTTCCGGCGACGGCTCTGCCAGTTATCCCCGCCGGCAGGAAGGCCACATGCGCGCTACAAATGCGACGATGCGCATGATCCTCCAGACTCCTGGATTGATTCCGATCGCTACGATATCGACGCCAAATCTCCCGCCGGAGTTGCCGATAACGAAATCAAACCCATGCTCCAGGCGCTCCTGAAAGAGCGCTTCCACCTCGATGCTCATCTCGAAAAGAAAGACCTGCCCGTCTACAACCTCGTTGTCATGAACGGCGGACCGAAAATCCAGCCAACCGACCCCGAGCGTCCATTCCATCAGCCGGTTCGTATGCCGGGCGCGTCGAGTATGATCGTTAACCCTCGCGGCACCATGGAAACGTTAGCGACAATGCTCACTGGTCCCACAGGCCGCCCGGTTCTCAACAAGACCAATCTCGAAGGTCCATACTTCTACGCTCCAATACTCGAAGCTCGATACCAGCACGGGCGACCCTGACACCGCACCCGATATCTTCGGCGCCGTACAGCAACAACTCGGCCTCAAACTCGAGTCCGCCAAAGCCCCGATCGATGTCCTCGTAGTCGACAGCGCCAATCGCGTCCCGGCTGGCAATTGAACGTTATGCCGCCGCTGAAAACCGGTCGCTGAATATCGTGCCTTCTTCCAGCCGGCGAATGAAGCGCCCCATGGATATCGCGCGCATCAGCCGGTTTCCGAACTTCACATGTTCCGGACTTCCATAGGGCGGAGAAGGCCAGGCCTGCACCAGCGATTCCAGCATCGGCAGATTGAGACACCGCACTGCCAGATCGATCTTCTTCAATCGCCTCAGTTCGGCCTCAATTTCCGCCTTTTCCTTCGTCAGGTGAAACAGGATGTCGGCTGACTGACGGCCCCGGCGGCGTTCCTCCAGTACTTGGGGCGGAAGTATGCCGCACATCGCATCTTTGATCAGCGAACGCCTGCGCCCTTTCGCACAGTAGTGCTCTTCCGACACCGACAAGCAATACTCCATCACTCGCCGGTCGCCAGTGGGATCCATCTGTTGTACTCCTGTGAGCCTGTGAAGCCCGGCTATGTGTCCGCCGAGATCGCCGCGACGCATGCACCAGATGCGCAGCGATCTGCCTGCCAGCGAATCAATCGAATCGAGTGCCTGCCGCGCGTCCAGGTCCACACTCATTGCGAAATCGCACCGCGAACCGCTCTCTGCCCTGAAAACATCGATGCCACGGATGCGGTCGACCGCTCGACGGAGACTGGATGGCAGCAGCGGCCAGACCTCCGATTTCACGCTCGCGAACGGCGCATTTCCATTTCTCCGCATCGCACATGCAAGACGTAAGGCTTCCGGAATTCGCCCGCTGGCGATGAGAGTCCAGATCCCCCCGCGGCCGTCCCAACTGATCGTCGAATTGCCCCTGGCTCCCGTGAGCATGGCTCGGAGCCCGCGACTGGCCGCGCTCGCGCAAATTGCATTGATCCAGCAGGAATTTCCCCCATGGAATTGGGGAGACTCGGAGGCCGAACTCATCCGGTCAAGAGTGTGAAAGAGACTGCCGGAAATGTTCGGAACCAGCACGTGCTCGATGTTCGGATACATTGCTGCCGTTGCGGCTGCAGGAGCGGATTCATCGCAGTATCGTCCGGGAAACTTCGTTTCATCTACCGCAATAGCCGGCACGGCAGTGAATGCGCTCACGCGCCCTCCGCGTTCCTGAAGAATCCTCGCGGCCGTAGCGGTGACGCTGGAGCTATCGAGCCCGCCACTCAGATGAGATCCGACACTGGAGAAACCCTGTATCCGGTCGCGGACCGCCTCGTCCAGGACGGATCGCAGGCCTTCTGCATATTCACGTGGATCATGTAGCCGAAGCCGCGGGATACTGGATGGCTGCCAGAAATCGCGGACGGTTACACGCCCGCATTCCCACACCACCGTATGTCCGGACGGCACAGAGGAGATGCCCTGAAAGAATGTGCCCCCGGACATTTCCGGAATTCCGCTGAGCCATTGGGCTATCCTCCGTTGATTCGCCGCCAGCGGAATGTCCCCGTGCGCCAATATCCCGCGGGCCTCGCTGGCGAAACGGAACTGGTCCCCACGCACCCAATAGTGAAGAGGCCGATAGCCCCCGGCATCCCGCGCCAGCACAAGACGGCGATTTCCGGCGTCCCAGAGCGCGAGAGCAAAATCTCCGTGCAGATAACGTGGAAACTCGTCGCCCCACCGGCGATACGCATCGAGAACATCGCGCAGAGGAGAACTGTCGGCCGTTTCCGGTCTGACGGACAGTTCGCGCTGCCTGACCAGCCGTCCATCGAGGAAGAGAACGAGATTTTGGTGGATACACGTGGCGAGATCGTCGCTGCCGGCAAGCGCGATCCATTCATCCTGCCAGAGGCAATCGCTCGTTGCGGCCAGGCAACGACGCTGAGATTTCAGCGCCGCGGAGAGGAAAGCCGTGTTGCCCGGCGAGGTGCCACTAACGGGCATGGGCCATAGCGCCATCTGTCCGGGATCGATGAATGTTATCCATCCCGAATTAGCTCGTGTAGGAGAAAACGGCGTCGGCATAGTCAACCGTCCCGCGCCGGGCGTTCAGGGTGTGCGACGACACCTTCAGTGCCTTCAATACCGGGGTATGCCACCGCCGCGCATTTTCATCGCCGGCGGAAGCCGTAGAATTTTGGATTCTTTCTGTTTTAGCCGCAGTTGTGTCCATAATTTCAGCCTAATTGACAAAGAATAGACAGAATATGTCAGATCCGCAAATTTATTTATCAGTGACTTGTGCGCTTACTAACCCGCGCAGCAAGATACTGACTTTAGTTGTATGTCTCGGGAGATATTTGTTCCACGTCTGATCGCACGCGCAATACCTGGATCGCTCCGCGCCTCCGGGGGCGCGGAGGACCGCCCGATTTCTTTACCGCAGTCGAACAGCAACCGGGCCTCGAACTGGTACCCGCGAAAGCGCCCGTCGAAGTGCTCGTCGTCGATCGCCCCGGGCGCGTCCCCACTCCAAACTGAAGCCCTGCCACACCAGTCGTAGCGCTTTCGTAAGTTCCTGCAAACAAATGTCCGCCAGCCGCGTCTATCAAGTAGAATCGATGCATGGTTTCGGATGTCAGCATTAGCCCCGCGGTCGCCAAACTGAACCTGGTCCGTTCGGAAATCGGCAAGATCATCGTGGGACAGGAAAGCGTCGTCGATGGCGTTCTGATCTGCCTCGTCGCCGGTGGCCACGTCCTTCTGGAAGGGGTTCCCGGCCTCGGCAAAACCACGCTGCTTCGCACCCTCGGGCGCACGCTGGGCCTGCACTACTCGCGCATCCAGTTCACCCCGGACCTCATGCCCGCCGATATCGTCGGCAGCATGATCATGGAGACCGACGAGCGCGGCCACAAATCCCTGCGTTTCCAGCAGGGCCCCATCTTCGCCAATCTGGTCCTCGCCGACGAAATCAATCGCGCTACCCCGAAGACCCAGTCCGCGCTGCTCGAAGCCATGCAGGAGCGTACCGTCACCGCCGGTACCACCACTCACGAGCTCGAATCGCCCTTTCTGGTCATGGCCACCCAGAATCCCATCGAGATGGAAGGCACCTATCCGCTTCCGGAAGCCCAGCTCGATCGCTTCCTCATGAAGATCGTCGTGACCTATCCCACGCACAGCGAGCTCGCGCGTATTGTCGAACGCACCATCGCCCGCGAAGAAGCTACCGTGCAGGCTGTGCTCGATCGCGCGGACATTCTCGATATCCGCTCCGTCTGTCACGACATCCTCATCGCGCCTCACGTCAAGGACTATGCTGTTCAGCTCGTGATGGCTACCCAGCCCGATCAGAAGGAAGCGCACGAGGAAGCCCGCAAATATATCCGCTACGGCAGTTCGCCGCGCGGCGCTCAGTCGCTCGTCGAATGCGGCCGCGTGCTCGCGCTCATGCGCGGACGCCTGCATCTCAGCGTCGACGATATTAAGGAAGTCGCGCCCTCCGTCCTGCGCCACCGCATCATTCTGAATTTCGACGCGCATGCCGACGGCAAAACGCCCGACAGCATTCTCTCCAGCATCATCGCGGGCGTCCGCGTGTCCGCGGCTGCATAGAGATTTTTGTGGCGAACGCACCACTACTCGATCGCAAATTCCTCGAACGGCTGGAGCGGCTCACCATCCACTGGCAGAAGTCCTTCCCCGGCCTCGTCGGCGGACACAACCGTTCGCGCCTCCCCGGCGGCGGCCAGGAATTTCTCGATCACCGGCATTTCCACCAGGGCGATGATCTCCGCGCCGTCAACTGGCGCGCCTACATGCGGCTCGACAAAATGTTCCTGAAGCTGTTCCAGGTGGAGCCCCGCGTCCCGGTCCGCATGCTGCTCGATATTTCCGAATCCATGGCTGCGGGTAAGTCCGGGAAGTTCGATTACGCCCGCAAGCTCGCCGGCGCGCTCTGTTATGTCGGCCTCGTGCGGCTCGATACCATCGAAGTCCTGCCGTTCTCAGAGAAGCTGCGGGAAGGGAAGACCTCGGGCGGCGGACGTCACCGCTTCACGCCGCTCTCCCGTTTTCTCCAGGATCTCGAGCCCGCCGGCACAACCAGTTTTCTGAAAATCGTCCGCGAGTATCTCAACGATTTTCCCCAGCGCGGTCTCGTGATCGTGATCTCGGATTTTCTCGACGATGGCGGCTGCGAAAAAGCCCTCCAGTATCTCGCCGACTACGGCAACGAGCTTATGCTCATCCAGGTCTGGGCCGATGAAGACCGCACCCCGCCATGGAACGGCGAATGCGATTTCGTCGAAGCCGAGAGCGGCGCGAAGCTGCACATTCATGTCGATAGCGAAGCCCGCGCCCGCTACACCGAAGAGTTCGATAAGTTCGCCGCCGGGATTCGATCGGTCGCCATGCGGAATTCCGGCCGCTATGCCGCCATCCCCACTTCGGTGCCGCTCGATGAGGCGATCTTTGGGAAACTCCTGCAGGCGCGCAGTGTAGCCTGAGTTCAAAGAGCGTAACCAGATGTTTCTCAACCTCAGCATCGGCGAGTTCCTGGCGATCTTCGGCGTCATTGCCGCATTCACAACCGCGCTCTACCTGCTCGATCGCACGCGCCGCAAACAGGTTGTCGCCACTCTCCGATTCTGGGTCACGCCCGGCCTGCCGAGCCCCGTCACGCGCCGCCGTAAAATTCAGCAGCCCATTTCGCTCCTCATGCAGCTCGCCGGCATGCTCCTGCTGTTGCTCGCTATCGCGGAGCTGCACTGGGGCGGAGCCATGCGCGCCCGCCGCGATCACGTCCTCATCATCGATACCAGCGCCTGGATGCGCGCCAGCGCGCCTGGCCGTCCCAATGCGACCCTGATGGATCTCGCGCGCGCGAACGCCATCGCCTGGCTGCGCGCCGTGCCGGATTCCGACCGTGTTCTCCTCGTCCGCGCCGATGCGCTGGCCACCCCCGCCACTGCGTGGGAAACCGATCACGTGAAAGTCGCGCGCGCCATTCTCGAGAGCCGCGCGGGCGCTACCGAGATCAATCTCCGCCAGAGCCTGCAATTCGCGCGCGACCTGCAGAAGCAATCGGGTTCGCAGGGCGGCGAAATCGCATACGACGGTCCCGGCCGCATCACCGCGGCCGACGCTGACAGCGGCACTCCGGACGTGCCCATTCTGCGTGTTCTCGATGTCCCGGATCCCTCCGAGAACGTCGGCATCCGCAGCGTCGGCGCGCGCCGCTCCACCTCCGCGCACGATTCGTGGGATCTGCTCGTGCGTCTCCGCAACTACGGCAAGTCGCCCCGCACCGTCAACCTCACTCTCAACCTGGCCCACGCTCCCATGGGCGCGCACTCCGTCCAGATCCCCGCGCAGAGCGAGCAGACCACCACTTTTGAACTGCACACCAAAGGCGCCGGGATCGCCGAAGTTCGCCTCTATCCGCTCGATCCCTTCGGCGCCGATAATTACGCCGCCATCGAACTCCCCGCGCAGCGCAGCCTCCATGTGATCGTCTATTCCGATTCGCCCGAAGCCTGGAAGCCCGCGCTCGAAGCCGATCCGCGCGTCTCCCCTGAGTTCCGCAAGCCCTCCGAATTCACGACCGCGAACAACGGCCTCATCATCATCGATCGTTTCCATCCCGCGCAAACCCCCGGTGGCAATACGCTCTGGATCGATCCACCCGATCGCTCTCCCATCCCCATTCGCGAACATGTCACCGCGCCGGAAAATCTGCGCTGGGCGCCGGATGAGCCGCTCGCCGCCGGCCTCCGCGAGCATGATCTCGAAGTTCCCGCAACAGCCGTGCTCGAAACCGGCGCCAATGACATTCGCGTCGCCGAAATCGACAGAGGACCAATCATCGCCGCGCGCGCCAGCGCCGACGGAAAAACCAAAACGATCGTGATGGGTTTCAATCCCTTCGCCCCTTCTCTTCGCTACGAGCTTGCCGCGCCTCTGCTCCTCGCCAACGAGCTCCGCTGGTTCGCACCCGACGTTTTTCGCGATGTCGATGTCGTCGCCCAGAGCCCCGGCAGCGTCACCGATACCATCGCCGCGCGCAACACGCCGGTCGAAGTCGTCAGCGAATCCGGCGCGAATCTGCCCTTCAATATCCGCAGCGGCCGGATTCAGTTCTTCAGCGGCATTGCCCAGCGCGTGAATGTGATCGCCGGCAACACCGAGCGCGCTTACTCGCTCACGCTCCCCGAAATGTGGGATGAGAAGTGGACACCGCCCGCCGGAGCCCGCCACGGCATCCCCGCATGGAATGACGCGATCCGCCGCGGCACAGACCTCTGGCCGTGGCTGGCCCTGCTTGGCGCCGCCCTGCTCGTCGCCGAATATCTGATCTATGGCCGCGAAACTTCGGCGCTGCTGCGCGTCGTCCGCGCCCATATGGAGAAGGCTGCATGAGCTTCGAGCACCCCTGGCTCCTTTTTCTCACGCTCGCGCCCCTCGGCTGGTGCGCGTACGAGTGGCGCAATCACAGCCGACACGCGGCGCTCCTCACCAAAACCGTCATGCTGCTTCTCATCGCGCTGGCGCTCGCCGGGCCGGTCCTTTCCTGGAGCGAGCGGAAAATCGCGCTCGCCGTCGTGGCCGATACATCAGCCAGCGTTTCCGCGAAAGATCTTGCGCACGAGCAGAATATCCTGAAGCAGGTCGATTCCGCCAAAGGCTCGAACGAGCTCGAAGTCATCGCGTTCGCTCGCGCACCGCGCGCAATCACAGCCGCCGAATCCGATTACAGGCTCGCCGTCACCGCGGGAGCGGCCGGGAAGGGAACGAACCTCGAAGCGCCGGTCCGCAACGCCCTTGCCTCGCTGCCGGCCGGCATGCTCCACCGTATCCTGCTCATCAGCGACGGCAACGAAAACGAAGGCGCCCTCACCCGCGCCGCATGGCAGGCGAAGCAACTCGGTGTTCCCATTGACACCATCGCGCTCGCCGGCCGCGATCGACCGCAGATTCTGGTCGAAGCTGTCGGTCTGCCGCCCGTCGTCTTCACCGGCGAACAGTTTCCGGCGGACCTGACCGTTTACTCGCCGCAAGCCACCGCTGCCACCGTCGATCTTCAGGCCGAAAGTAAATCGATCGGCAGCCACTCCGTGAATCTCGCGGCCGGCGAAAATCACATCCGTGTTCGCGCCAGCCTGAATGCCGCGGGAGCCATCGATCTGAGCGGCGCCGTCCGCGCGCCGGGCCTGGGCGAGTCGCATTTCGAAAGCGCCGTGTCCGTGCGCCGCCCCAAAGTCCTCTGGATCTCCCAGGATATCGCCGGCTCCGAAAGACACATCGCCGATCTTCTCACCGCCAACAAGTTTGATTTCGCCCCCGCGCGCGCCTTACCGGATTCACTCGACGACACCCAGCTGGTGGTCTTCAACAACATCAATTTCGAAGCCATGAAGATGGACGACAAGCAGCGCCTCGAAAAGTTTGTGCAGGGCGGCGGCGGCGCACTCTGGATTGCTGGCGAGAACAACATGTACGTCGATAAGAAAGGTCAGCCCGAAGATCCTCTGGAGCGAACCTTTCCCGCGAAGCTCGCGCCGCCGCGTGAACCGGAAGACACCGCCGTGATCCTCGTGATGGACAAGTCGGCGTCCATGGAAGGCAAGAAAATAGAGCTGTCGCGCGCCGCGGCCGCAGGTGTGGTCGACAATCTGCGCCCTGAAGATCAGGTCGGCATTCTGATCTTCGACAACTCCTACCAGTGGACCGTGCCGATCAGTCCGGCAACCGATAAAAACAGGCTGAAGCGCCTCATCGCGGGCATCACTCCCGACGGGGGCACGCAGATTCCCGCGGCGCTGGCCGAAGCTTACCGCCGGATGCTTCCGTTCGTGAACACCAAATACCGCCACATCGTGCTGCTCACGGACGGCATCTCCGAAGAAGGTGACGCCATACGCATGGCGAAGGACGCGCTCGATCACAAGATCACCATCTCCACCATCGGTCTCGGCCAGGACGTCAACAAACCGTTCCTCGAAAAGATCGCCACTACTGCGGGCGGCAAGTCCTACTTCCTCACTGACCCGAGCGCCCTCGAGCAGATTCTGCTCCATGACGTCAAGGAACACACCGGCAACGTCGCGGTCGAGAAGCCAATCCAGGTCACCGTCAAGCACCCGTCGGATCTGCTCGACAAGATCGATACCTCGAAAATCCCGGAGCTCGCGGGCTACGTCCGCTTTGACGCAAAGCCCACGGCCGATGAAGTCCTCGAAGTCGATGGTAAAGATCCGCTGCTCATCCACTGGCAGTACGGGCTCGGCCGCTCCACCGTCTTCGCGTCAGATGCGAAGAGCCGCTGGTCAGCCAACTGGATCAAGTGGGATGGTTTCGATACGCTTTGGACCAACATCTTCCGCGACCTGCTGCCGCGCGGCTCGGAAAGCGAAGCCAATGCCAGCTTCGATTCCGCCAATCAGGATCTGATCGTCGATTACCATCTCTCGAACCGCGCCGCCGCACCGGACACGCCGCCGGACATCTACGCCATCGGCCCCGGCGACTTCCATAAGCCCGTGCAGCTCAGCCGCGTCTCGACTCTCGACTACCGCGCGCGCGTCCACATCGGCAGCGTCCAGGGCCTGTTCCGCGTACGGCCTCTCGCCGACAGCCGCATCTTCCCGGAAGCGGGCCTCTATCGCCCGGAAGAAGAACTCACCGAATACGGCTCCAATGCAAATCTGCTGAAGTCCGTCTCCGCCGCCACCGGAGGCCGCTTCAACCCAAACCCGGACACCGCCTTCGAAAACAACGGCGAATCCATCAAATCCACCGCCCGCCTTTGGCCCCTGCTCCTGACACTGGCGATCATTCTGAATCTTGCCGAACTAATCATGAGGAAGTGGCGAGGAATCGTAGCCACCGTCACACAGCCTGCCGGCTAAGCGGTTGCTTGATCTGTGTGCATCTGTGTTTATCCGTGGCCCATTCAGAAAGAAGCCGTCAAGCCTTCCCAGGCCGCGGCCGTGTTCTCAAACTCACTCCGCGCCTCGGTCTGAATCTTCGCCATCGTATGATCATCATGGCTCGGATCGTGATGGAACAGCACTAACTGCTTCGCCCCCGCCTTCGCCGCAATCTTCGCGGCCTCCAGCCACGTACTGTGCCCCCAATTACGATGCTCCTCATATTCCTTCGGCGTATACTGCGTATCGCAGATCAGCACATCGGCATCCCGCGCATTCTCGAGCAGCACTCCATCCAATACCGGATCCCCATGTTCGAAATCCGTCGCGTACACCACCACCGTCTTCCCGCAGGTAATCCGATATCCTGACGCGCCCTGCGGATGATTCAGCGCGAAAGGCTGAATCACCGCCCCGCCAATCTCCACCGACGATCCGGTCGCCATCTCCACGAAAGTTCGCTTCGCCGGCACCCGCGCCAGATCTACCGGAAAATACGGCTGCGCCATCTGTCCCTCCAGCGTCTCACGCAGCGGCCGCCCCGTATTCCCCGAGTGGAATGTAATGTCATTGTTCGCCCCGTAAATCGGCGCGAAGAACGGCAGCCCCTGAATGTGGTCCCAGTGAAAATGCGTCAGGAAAATATTCGCGTGAATCGGCGCTTCCGCGGCCTCCTTCATCAGCCTTGCGCCAAGCGCGCGCACTCCCGAACCCGCATCGAACACCAGGCAATGCCCGTCGGGCGTGCACACTTCCACGCACGACGTATTGCCCCCGAATTTCAGGTTCTCAGCGAGTGGGGTGGGAGTCGACCCGCGCACACCCCAGAAACGGACGGTCATCTGCCGGTCGGACATCTGTCAGAACGCCATCTTAGTACGGACGCGCTTCTGATCGCCCTTATCGAACTCCAGCTTCAGAGCCGTGGCATAAGCATCGCGGGCTTCAGCGGCACGATTGAGCGACTTCTCGACGTCGCCGATCCGTTCCCAGACCGCCGCGTTCTGCGCATCCAGCCGCGAAGCCGCCCGCAGCTCATCGAGCGCCGGCTCAGGCTGGTTGGCCTTGATGTAGACCTCCGCGAGCGCGGTCCGCGCCCCCACGAATTCCGGCTTCGCGTTCACAATGAACCGGTACTGCTCGATTGCCCCCGCGTTATCGCCGCGCTGGGCCAGCAGTTCCGCCAGACTGATTCGCGAAGCCAGATAATCCGGATTCGCCTGCAGATTCTGCCGCCAAAGATCGATCGCCTCCTGCTGCCGGTTCTTAATCGTCGCGAGCAGCACCGCCAGATTGTGCTTCGTCTCCACGCGATTCGGTTCCTTCGCGAGCGCCGCGCGGTACAGCCGCTCGGCCTCTGAGTTCTTGCCCTCCACCGCCTTGAGCGCACCCAGCGCATTCAACGGCATTGCCGAATTCGGCATCAGCGCCAAGGCTTTCCTGTAAGAGGATTCCGCGTCGCCGCGCCGGTTCATCTTCTGGTAGAGCATCCCGAGATCGTAGGGCAGGAAGCCGTATTGCGGCCCGACCTTCATCGCCAGTTGGAACGTTCGAATCGCGTTGTTGTTGTCGCCCATCTCCTGGTAAGCCAGCGCCAGGCCCAGCAGCGGATACGTCCAGTTCGGCGCCCGCCGCGCCGCATCCCGGAATGCCGGGACCGCGTCCGCATAGCGCGCCTGCTCCAGATACGAAATGCCCAGCGCGTTATACCCATACGCCTCGCCCGGATCGGTCCGCACCGATTGCTCCAGCAGATCGGCCGCCTGCGTGTACTGCCTGTCGAACACCAGCGACCGGCCCGCGAAGAAATCGTCGCGCGCCTGAAGATAAAGCGATTCTGGCGTCAGCCGGATCGCCGCTTCCATATACCGCGCGCCGCTGTCGAAATCGGTTTTCACCTGCGGCGTGTCTCCGCCCGCCAGATACCGCAGCAGCACCTGCTGCGCCTGATCTTCCAGCGCCACGCGCAGCGAATTCTCCTGCAGGAACAGCCGCTCCGGACTGAGCTCCGCGCGCATCCGGTCCAGATAAGTCCACGCGCTGTTCGGGTCCGTCGGCAGAACACGCCGCGCCGCAATCGAAGCCTGAAATGCATCGATATCCGCCTGCGCCTGCGGGGAAATCGTCAGCGTGCCGGCCGCCTGTGCCACCAGCAGCGGATCCCCCGTGCGCGAATCGTAAAACGTGCGGATGCGCGCCAGCGGAATCCCGCTCTTTGAAAGATCGGAGAGCTTCGTCTCGTTCGCCATGTTGCCGAAGTCGCGCGGATGTTGCTTGTTATTGGTGATCTTCGAAACGTTGTCACGAACGTAATCGATCAGTTCCCCGGCTTCCACCGCCTTGTTGTTGTTATTATCGGCGCCGCCTTCCAGACCCTTCAGCACCGAGTAGCTGAACGCCCCATGCCCGCCGCCGTATGCCGGCCCTTCATAGGAAACTTCCTTCGGACGCGCTGCCATCAGCCCCAGCATTTCCCCCGGCGCTTCGCCGAGCTTTTCGACCGCCGCTCCCACGGCATCCGTCTTCAGACTGCCAATCGTCGCGGCGCGGCAAACGTCCGCCAGGAACACCACGCGGCCAACTTTATTCAGCTCTTCATTCACCAGACTCTGCAGCTCCGCCATGGGCAGCGCAGTCGCAGAAAGATCTTCCGGATCGCTGTCGTACGTCATGATGAACGCGCCGCGCGCATCCACCGTCCCATGTCCGGCCACCAGAATGAAAATCGTGTCCTTCGGACCCGCCCGGTTTTTCAGAAACGTCTGGAATGCGTTGCGAACCGCGGCGGTAGTCGCCTGCTCGTTCGTCAGCACCACCATATTTTCCGGCGGCACTGCGCCGCCGCGTGGACTCGCCAGATGCTGGCTGAACGTTTTCGCATCCGCATCGGCATATTGCAGCCACAAATCCTGCGGCAGCTTCTGATATTTCGAGATTCCGATCAGCAGCCCGAAAGTCTTCGCATCCGGCGAAATCGCGGCCGCTTTGATCGCTGCCTGTGTCGCCAGTGACTCCTGCAGATCGAAGATACGGCCCTTCACCCACACCGCGTCTTTCCACTGCGCCGCAATCTTCCGGTACGTCGCGAGCGCATTCGCTTCCAGATTGTTGCGGTCGAAAATCGCCGCCTCATTCACCAGCGCGCCCGCATTCGCCGGATCCGTCCTGAGAATGTCTTCGAACGGCGCCAGATCGCTCTGCACATTCGCCGCAAGCGCCGTAATCGGCAGGATGGCGCCTTCCGGCCGCGCCAGCCCGCGCGTCATGCTGACTCCGTAATGCTGCTGGCTGGCCGCGTTCACCCGAACCACCTGAGGCAGGAAGCACGAATTCACCGGCTTCGGAAAAACGAGTTTTCCGGACTTGACCTTGATCTGTTTGCTGTCGAATAACAGATCCCCGCCGGTGTCGATCGATTCCGATTGCTTCGCCGGACAATACAGAAAGCTCGAAGCCCCCGTTTCCGCTTTTAATTCATCCCCCGAAAAGATAATGTCGCCGGCCCGCGCCGCAAGCGGCGTCTCGGTGTTCGCCCGCAAAACTTTCCCGCCCGTGGAGGTCAGGAGCAGCCCAACGGGTTCCTCTCTCACCGGTCCTCCACCCAGCTTCGGCGCCGAAATCGCTCCCGGATTGGTCGCCGCGACAGCGTCGCCAACCGCGAGAATCGCCGCAACAAGAGCTGCAACTACCCCTGGTAAGTTCCTCATGCTGCCGCCACTTCTGCGAGTGACTTCACTGTATAAAGCTTCATCGGCTCAGTTTTCCCCCGGACCGGCACTTCACCTACGTACACTGTGTCGATTCGCCCCCCGGACATTTCAAGGGCTTCCTGACTGAGCAGCATCTTTGTCTTCTGTTCCTTATTCAGGCTTTCGAGCCGCGACGCCAGATTCACCGTGTCCCCCAGGACCGTGAACTCCATCTTGTCCGACGATCCCACGTTCCCGATCACCACTTCTCCCGAATGAATCCCCGCGCCGGTTTTGAAATCGCCCACCTTCTCCCTCACCATCTCCGCCGCGCAGGCAATCGCCCGATACGCATGATCGCCCGCCTGCGCGCCTTCGTCGTCATCCGAAAACACCGCCAGAATGCCATCCCCGATGAACTTATTCACGTGGCCGCCGTACTGGACAATGATTTTCACCATCACCGTCATATAGGTATTGAGCAGATCGACCACAACCGCCGGATCTTTCGACTCGCAGAACGCCGTGAACCCGCGGATATCGGTAAACAGAATCGTGACCACCTGCCGCTTGCCCGTCAGCCCAATGTGCCCGGACTGTTCGAGCGAGCTCGCCACCTGCTTGCCCACGAATAACGCCACCGCGCCACGGAAGAAGCTGCTCTTCCGTTCCGCCGTCGCGAACCGGTAAACCACGCCGCCGATCACCGCGATCAGATACGCGGTCGCCACCTCCGATGTCGAAAGAAGCCACCCCTCCCGGAACATCAGATGCGTCACGCCCAGCCCGGCGAGCAGCGAAACAATCGACCACGTCACCGTTTGCCGCGGCTCGAACACCACCGCGATTGCGACGCTGATTCCCGCTGCCAGCAACAACCCAAGGATGCGAACCCAATCGGGCACCGGTTGCAGGTAATTGCCTGTCAGCAGCGTGTTCAGCGTGTTCGCATGAACCTCCACCCCCGGGCTCTGAAATTTCGTGCCCGCGAATACGGTATAAAACGGCGTATCGTGACGGTCATTGATGTCATAGGCCCCGAGCAGCACTACCTTGCCCTTGACCCATTTTTCGAGTTGCGCCTCGTCGCCCTTCTTCGCCGCTGCCAGAAACTTAGCAAGCGAAACATGCGGCACCGTTTCGGGCGGGCCGCTGTAGTTGATGATGATCTGCCTGTCTTTGTTGGCGGGAATCAGCCGATTCCCCAGGTAGAGCTTCCCATCCTTAAAGTGCGCGTCAGTGCCGAGAAATTTTTCCGCTGCCCGCAGAGCCATTCCGCGGGTCAGAGCCTCATCGGGCACACCCGCTTTCGGAGCCTCGATCAATACCTGCGTGCGGACGAAATCGTCGGAATCGGTAGTCAGGTTCGCATACGCCGACATCCCCATCGCGCCCGCAATCATGTTCAGCGGCACCGCCCCACCGCCCTCGCGCTGCGCGCCCATCGCTTCCGGCACGAACGCACACACAATCGGCATCACCGGATTATTCGCCGCGAACGCCGCCGCCAGATCGCTGTCCAGATGCGGATGCGGATCTTTCTCATACGGCTCAACGGGAATCGCGAACGCTTCGTCGAGTACGAAAACTCTCGCGCCGGCGCGCGCCGCGGCCGTTATCGCGTCCGCATAATGGTCGTGCCAGAACAATGACGGCGTGAGGAAATCCGGATTCGCCTCCGTCTCGTCATCCACCCCCAGGATGACGATGTTCCGGACAGGCATGCTCCCGCGCAAAACGAAATGCAGATCCTGCGCCTTCAGCCTGAGTTGTTCGAAGAAACGCAGCTCGCTCAGCCCCACCGTAAGGGCCGTGGCGGCAAAGGCGATCGCGGAGAGAGTGAGAGTCTTCTTGAATCGCGGCGTCATGACCTGGTGAGGTTTAACTCGAATCTTATCTCAGATCGGCTGGATCATGACATTTTTATACTCATCGTGAAGCCCGGCGTTATGAATTTGCCGCCCGGCCGGTAGTAGCCCGCCGCCTCGCGGCTGCAACTGGTTACCCCCGCATCGAGCGGCACTTCCTCTGTGACTCAACGTTTATAGTGGAGGCAGGGTTGCCTGCCCGGGCAAATTGCCGGTTTCCGACACATCATGACTCGCCGAAAGCTCGGGAAGACTGACCTTGAAGTCTCCATCCTGGGATTTGGAGCTTCTCCTCTGGGAAATGTCTTCGGAGAGGCCGATCCCGGGGAAGGAATGCGGGCCGTCAACCTGGCCATCGATGAGGGGGTCAACTTCTTCGATGTTTCCCCATACTACGGCCTCACCCTTGCGGAAACACGCCTCGGAGCAGCTTTGGAGGGCAGGCGCCAAAGCATCTGCCTGTCGACGAAATGTGGGCGCTACGGATCTCAGGACTTCGATTTCTCTCCACAGAGGATTCGCCAGGGCCTGGAAGAGTCTTTGATCAGACTGCGGACTGACTATGTCGATTTGCTGTTAGCCCATGATGTTGAGTTCGGCAGTCCCGAGCAAATCATTGAAGAGACAATACCCGCCATGCGCAGACTGCGGGAGGAAGGAAAAACTCGTTATGTCGGAATCTCAGGCTACCCGCCGGGCTTTTTGGTCCGCATCGCGCAGGCTGTTCCCGTCGATGCCATTCTGAACTACTGCCACTACAACCTCCTCGTAAACGACATCGACCGTCAACTCGCGCCATTCGCTGCAGAGCGAGGCATTGGTCTTATCAATGCCTCGCCTCTGCACATGGGAATTCTGACCGAACAAGGCGGCCCCGAGTGGCACCCGGCGCCTCTCGCAGTGCGAAGCGCAGTACGCAAGGCCCGGGAACTATGCCAGGCTCGCGGCGCAAATCTCTCCGATATCGCTCTTCGCTTCTGCCTCGATTATCCAAACGCCGCAACGACTCTGGTGGGAATGTCTACCACCCAGGAGGTCTCTCGCAACCTGCGTGCACTGGAGGGCGGCCCTCCGCCTGAAATGATGCAGGAGGTCGAAGCAGTCTTGGCGCCGGTCCACAATACGGTCTGGATCTCGGGCCGTGCGGAAAATAATCTGCCCAGCCAGCTACCGTAGGGCATGGCTTTCTGCCCGGACGCGGAAGAGTTACTCCGGCGCTTCACCGTTCTCTTCCTGATCCGACGAGAGCACAACAGTGTCCACCGGCTCCTCATCCCCATCCCGCTGGTCCTGCGGCGGACGTCGCTTCCGGGGATCGACGGCCGTTTTCCCCGAATACCGATCTCCCCATCCGACCGGCGGTATCCCGAAATCCTCCATATCTGCTCCTAATGTGAATTTGGCCACACACGCGGCCATGAGTCAAGCCAAATCCACCAGGTAGCCTTGCGCGAAAATCCCTTCCTCTCTCTTAAGGCGCGGGCTTCGATTTTTCCTTCGTCATCGCATTTCCGCATCTCTCCCACTCCCGCACGCCTCTGATAACCTTGTCCCACAGAGGACCCGAACCCCCCATGGATACCCGCCGCGAATTCCTGGAAAAATCCACCATCACCACCGCCTCTACCCTCGTCTCCGGTGTCGCCTTCGCCCAGCAGGCCGCGCCGCACGCCGCACCCAACAAAGACTGGTATGACCGCCCCATGCGCTGGCTCCAGCTCGCCTTCGTCGAAGACGACCCCGGCAACTACGACCCCAAATTCTGGCTCGACTACTTCAAGCGCTGCCACGCCGATGCCGCCTGCATCTCCGCCGGCGGCTGCGTCGCCTTCTATCCCACCAAAGTCCCGTTCCACTACCGCAGCAAATACCTCGGCGACCGCGATATCTTCGGCGACATGGTCAAAGGCTGCCGCGAGCTTGGCATGAACGTCATCGCCCGCACCGACCCCCACGCCCTCCATCAGGACATGGTCGATGCCCACCCCGAATTCGTCGCCGTCGAGGCCGACGGCCAGCCGCGCCGCCACTGGGC
>Ga0134125_10000489_pt1 | contig 53471 bp, 50 predicted proteins | sample KB31751_FD_96464 | JGI IMG/M metagenome (GOLD analysis project Ga0134125, IMG submission 96464) | Terrestrial soil microbial communities with excess Nitrogen fertilizer from Kellogg Biological Station, Michigan, USA - KB3-175-1 | ecosystem: Environmental > Terrestrial > Soil > Unclassified ... | reverse complement strand
TGGCCTCCGTAGATATGGAATTAACGAGGCAGCGAATCCGCGAGTCTCAGTTTGATGTATGCCTGGCGTGTGACCCCAATTCTGTTAGCCTCACGATCGATAGCGGACAGCAGATCCAACGGAATGTCGACGTTGACGCGCTGCATTTCACGGCCGGGTCTCCGGGCGAGTACCGTGTCCTGGAAAGCTGTAAGGCTTTTCCCCTCGTCGTGCATCCGATCCAGTTCCGCCGATGAGCGCTGTTTAGCCGTTTTCATAAAATTTCCTTTCTTCCCGGCGGGCGCGGCGTACTGAAATAATCTGATCACTTCACCGCGATAAGTGATAAATGCCGACCACAGGGTTTCAGCAATCCGACCGAGTACCTGAGAACGCGGCTCATCGGCACTGCGGGCCCGGGATCTCAGGCCGGTCCCGGTCGCGCCAGGTCTCCTGCGCCGACAGGAAATCGATGCCGTGCTTCGCCCTGTTGGCCGCGGACTTGCGTGAGTCGTATTCCAATTTCAACGGTATAGAAATTATGCCCTTTTGGCAGAGGGAGACGGGATGACGCGCGCGTCATCGCACTGATCCAGTTGCTCGCTCGTTACGGGACGATTCCCGTGACGGCCGACATCGCCAGCGTCTGCTTAACCAGCTCGGTTTTCGCCCATGGTACATAGCGCTCGTACGCGTCTTGCACCTGCTGCTTCGTTGAAAATCCAGCCGTGACAAGTTGCTCATCCAGGTGTTCGATTACACCGGACCACAATGCCGCCCGGCCGTCGAAGTCCGGCTCGCCACGTTCCGCGACTTCGGTCTGTACATGGCTCTGAATATCGGTCAGGCCGGCGGATCGAAACAGATTGGGCAGATGATCCGCCATTTCGTTGTCCCATCCATTGGCGCGCCGCCATGCGAGAAACGCTTCGTAAAATCGTTTGAACTCGTCCGGAGGACTGGGCTCCCACTGGTTCCTCGTGTGGCTATAGTCAAGCACAACGAGCAATCCGCCTGGCCGGAGAGCCTGCTTCATCTTCGAAATCGCGAGGCTGGGATCAGCGATCCATTGGAGTGTGCGCGCCGCCGTAACGATATCGAACTCCGCCCCGAACGCGAGTGAAGTCGCGTCGCCTGATTGAAACCGCAGGTTGGGAATGCCGGCGTTTTCCGCGCGCGCCATTTCAAGCAGCCCTTCGTCCCGATCGACGCCGACTACAGATCCACGCGGACCGACGGCTTTGGCAATCCCAACGGTAATCGCACCAGAGCCACAGCCGATATCGAGAACACGATATCCAGGCTGCAGGCGTTCGGCCAGGCATTGGTGATCGCGTTCAAGAGTTCGCCGTCCCAGGATACGGGGATTTGAGCGATGGGTCTGCGCGGACATTTTTCTTCCAGTCAGACCGACTGAATCGCTTCGCCCGCGGGCGCTTCAATTGGCCGGGTTGGCTGCAGCTTTTCCATGTAGATGTAAATCGCCGGGGTGATGTAGAGCGTCAGGAATTGCGACACCACCAGGCCGCCGACCACCGCGAGTCCGAGCGCCTGGCGGGCGTCGCCGCCTTCGCCGTAGCCAAGAGCGATTGGCAGCGTGCCGATCAGCGCGGCTACGGTCGTCATCATAATCGGGCGGAAGCGGAGGAGGCAGCCTTTGTAGATGGCGTCGTGCGCGCTGGCCCCGCGGCGGCGTTCCTGAATGGCGAAGTCGATCATCATGATCGCGTTCTTTTTCACCACGCCGAACAGCATGATAATGCCGACGAACGCGTACAGATCTAGCTGCCGGTGAAACAGCAGCAGAGTCGCAAGCGCTCCGAACAGGGCCGAGGGCAGGCCGGAAAGAATCGTGATCGGGTGGATGAAGCTCTCATACAGAATGCCCAGCACGATATAAATCACTACTACCGCAACGATCAGCAGCACAGTCAGATTGCGGAACGATTCCTGAAATTCCTTTACCGTTCCCTGGAAGCTGCTGGCGATCGTGCTCGGGAACCGGATTTTCTCGAATGCATTCTGAACATCCGTAGTGGCCTGTCCCAGCGAGTAGCCGGGCTTCAGGTTGAACGACACCGTGGTGGCCGGAAGCTGGCCGAAGTGGTTCACGGAAAGCGGGCCGACGGTGCGTTCCACCTTCACCAGCGAATCGAGCGGAATCAGTGGGCCCCCTTCGGAAGTGGAATGCACATAGATGCTGTGCAGCGCGTCGGGCGAGCGCTGATATTGCGGCTCGACTTCCAGGATCACTTCATATTCGTTCGCCGGCTGATAGATCAGCGAAACCTGACGATCGCCATAAGAGCTCTGGAGTGCGTCCTGAATCTGCTGCGGCGAAACGCCGAGCGTTCGCGCGCGATCGCGGTCGATGTGGAGCATGGCCTGCGGGCTTGCGATCTGCAGGTCGGAGTTGACGTCCACAAAGCCCGGGATTCCCATCATCGCCTGTACCGCTTTAGGGGTCCACTCGTAAAGCTGTTTCAGATCTGTGCTCTGCAGCGTGATTGAGTAAACACTGCTGGTGAACTGGCCGCTGACGGTGATTGGCGGCGGATTCTGCGGGAACGCCATGATGCCGGGCACCATGAACAATTTGCCGCGCAGTTCGGCGATGGTATCGTCCACCGAAAGCGCCCGCTGATTGCGCGGCTTCAACTGACAGAAGAAGATGCCCCGGTTGCCGCCCATCAGGAAGGATCCGCATGCCCGGATATTCGGGTCCGCCTGCGCGATGCGCGTGATCGCGTACTGGTGGCGCATCATGTTTTCGAATGAGACATCCTGCCCGGCCTGATCGAAGGCGAAGAAAAAGCCGCTGTCCTGGCTGGGAATAAAGCCGGTCGGCATGATGTCGAAGAGCCAGACGGTACCGGCCAGCAACAGAACGGCGACGGCTACGGTCGCCAGGCGGAAGCGCAGCGCGATCCGCAAGGTGTAATCGTAGATGCGCGCCAGCGCATCGAAGCCCGATTCGAATATCCGGTAGAGAATGTTGTGGCGCGAGCCGTGGTCCATGCGCAGAAAGCGGCTGCCGAGCATCGGCGTCAGGGTGAGCGAAACGAATCCGGAGATGAGAATCGCGATTGCAATCGTGACCGAGAACTCATGCAGCAGCCGCCCGACAATTCCGCCCATGAACAGCACCGGAATGAAAACGGCCACCAGCGAGATGGTCATCGAGACAATCGTGAAGCCGATTTCCTTCGACGCGTTGAGCGCGGCTTCGAGGCGGCCCTGCCCCATTTCCATATGGCGCACGATGTTCTCCAGCATCACGATCGCGTCGTCCACCACAAAGCCGACGGAGAGCGTCAGCGCCATCAGCGACAGGTTATTCAGGCTATAGCCGAGCAGGTACATCGTGCCGAATGTGCCGACGATGGAGAGGGGTACCGCAATACCGGGAATCAGGGTTGCCGACAGGTTGCGCAGGAAGATGAAGATCACCATCACCACCAGGCAGATGGTTGCGAGCAGCGTGAGCTTCACGTCATTGATCTGGGATTCCACCTGCTGCGAGGCGTCGAATGCCATTTCCAGAGTGACTGCGGGCGGAATGCTCCGGCGCAGCTCGGGAAGGATGGAGCGAATGTTCGACGCGACCTCGACGGTGTTCGTGCCCGGCTGCTTCTGGATGGCGAGGATGATGCTGCGTTCCCCGTTGTACCAGCCGGCCGTCTTGTTATTCTCGACATCATCGATGACGTTGCCGACCTGATTGAGCCGGATTGGAACGCCGTTTTTGTAAGCGACGATCAGCGGCCGGTACGCTGCGGCATCGAGCAACTGGCCGGTGGATTTCAGCGTGAAGGCCTGCGAATACCCCTCCACGCGGCCGCCGGGGAGGTTCGTATTGCCCTGCTGGATGGCGCGCTGAACGTCGTCAATGCCGACGCCATAGGCTGCGAGTTTCTGCGGATCCACCTGCACACGCACCGCGTACTTCTGGCCACCGTAGATCTGTACGCTCGAAACGCCGTTGATCACCGAGATGCGGCGCGCGAGCAGGGTTTCGGCGTATTCATCGACCGTATACGCCGGCAGCGTGGAGGAACGCATCGCGAGATAGAGGATGGGCTGCTCGGCGGGGTTGACCTTCTGGTAGGAAGGCGGGCTGGGCATGCCCGGAGGTAGACGGCCTTCGGCGCGCGCGATAGCGGCCTGAATATCCTGCGCGGCTTCATCGATCTTGCGGCTGAGATCGAACTGCACGGTGACGCTGGTGGAGCCCTGGCCGCTCGAAGAGCTCATCTGCTTAACGCCTGCGATGGTGGAGAACTCGCGTTCAAGCGGGGTCGCGACGGCCGACGCCATCGTTTCGGGATCGGCGCCGGGGAGACCGGCATTCACCTGGATGGTGGGGTAATCGACACTCGGCAGTGCGGCCACCGGCAGCGCGCGGTAGCCGAGGATGCCGAAGATCAGAACGGCGAGCGACGCAAGCGTCGTCATCACCGGACGTTCGATGAAGGGACGGGAGAAGTTCAAGTCTGTGCCCTCCTATCGGCCTCCGCCGCCGGCGGGTGGAGCGGCGCCCTCACCCCCGGCTGGCGGGACATTCATGACGTGGGCGCCGGGAGCCAGCATCATCTGGCCATCAGTCACCACTGTTTCTCCGGGGGAGATACCGCTCTCGATGATTGCCTGGCGATCCAGCGTGCGGCTGACCGTGACCTTGCGGGCTTCCACGGACTTATCGGCCTTCACGACGTAGATAAATGTTCCGGCCTGCCCGTTCTGAACGGCCTCGGAGGGAACGACTGTCGCGGCCCGTTTGGCGTCGAGCACAAGGCGCGTATCCACGAATTGTCCGGGCCACCAGATGCGCTGCGGATTGGCGAGCGTGGCTTTCAGATGGATGGTGCCGGTCTGACTGTCTACCGTGTTATCGACGACCGAAAGCTGTGCGGTGGCGTGGTGATTTTCGCCGTCGCGCGAGGCGACCTCGACAGGCAGGGCGCGGCCTGCCCCTTTGCTCTGCACGACGTTCGTGTACTGTTCGGGCGCGTTGAAATTCACAAAGACGGGATCGATGCGATTGATGACGACGAGTGCGACGTCGTTGACCTTGACGAGATTTCCGGCGTGCACCAGAAGGTTGCCCGTGCGTCCCGAGACGGGAGCGGTGATGTCGCAGTAGGTCAGATCGAGCCTGGCGCGTTCCACCGCGGCCTGATCGGCTCTGAGATTGGCCTGGGCGACCGAGACCGCGGCTTCATCGGAGCGAATGGCGGCTTTGGCGGCATCGGCAGCAGTAGTGTACTGCAGGCGCTGCTGCTCGGAGATGAGCTTTTGATCGGCGAGGGAGACGAAGCGTTTCGCGTCGGCCTCGGCCTGAGCGGCCGAAGCGGCGTCCTTCTGCTGGGCGGCCTGGGCCTGGGCGATCTGGGAGCGGTCGCGTTCCACCGCGGCCTCAGCCTGCGTGACCGCATCCTGGTAGGGGCGCTTATCGATCTGGAACAGTAGTTCACCCTGTTTGACGTCCTGCCCCTCGGTGAAGCTGACCTTCATGATCTGGCCGGCGACCTGGGATTTGACTTCGACGCGCGAGGAGGCGTCGATTGTGCCGACGATATCGACCTCGAGCGGCACGTTCTCGGACACAGCGGTGGCGGTGGTGACGGGAATCGGAGGCATTCCGCCGCCCGGCGCTCCGCCGCCTGCTGGCGCGGAGGCGTTCTGTTTGCTGCAGCCGGTGGCTAGCAGGGCAAGGGCTAAGAAGAGACACGAATAGCAATGTCGATGCATCAACATGGGGAGAAACGCGGATACTGACTGGATTGTTCCAGTTTATCCCCTGTTGATCAGTGCTCTAAGTCACCTGATCGTGAGGCGATCCACGGCTTCCGGCATAGCACGATTTGGCAACACAGAGCTATTTTGAGCTGGCGGGAGTGGAGGGTGCGGGCGTCGACGGAGTGCTGGCCGGAGCTGATGTTGAAGACGGGCTGGATTCCGTCTTCGAACTGCTGGACTCGGACTTTGCCTTGTCGCTTTTCGTTTCCGACCTCGTCTCGCTGCTTTTGCCGGAACTGCCCTTGGCGTAGTCATTCACATACCAGCCGGAACCTTTGAATTGCAGGGCGGGAGCTGAGATCAGGCGCTCCACGGGTCCGCCGCCGCATTCCGGGTGGACGGTGAGCGGTTCGTCGGCGAACTTCTGCATCGCCTCGAATTTCTTACCGCAGGAATCGCAACGATACTCGTAAATCGGCATTTCATCCCTATTTTATCAGTGGTACAAAACAAAACCGGGCGTCCCGTCACGGGACGCCCGGCTCTGACCTGATTCAATCGCTGAACTACCTCTTGGTTTTGGCGCCGCCCTTAGGGGCAGCTTTCGTTCCGGTCTTCGCTTTCGACGCTCCGGCTTTGGAGGCGCCACGGCCCTTGGCGGGCCCGGCAGTATCCGGAACGAACTTGATGTCGTCCGGCAGGCCGACGAGATCGGTCTTCGGTTCCTGCACCAGGAGGGTGAGCACGTAGGCGGGATCCTTGGTATAGGCTTCCACCACGCCCTTGAACTGGAGCTCGGTGCCCTCCGGGATCGTCCCCTTGATGTTGTCGTCGAACTTCAGCAGGCAGTCGCCCGCGGGCGCATTATCCACGTTAACGAGGATTTCCTTCGGGTCGGGCTGGGAAACAACCTTGCCGGTGAACATGGCCGGTCCCTTGTAGCTGTCGCTCTGCGCGGGCGGGAAGCCGACGTCCTTCAGATTGGTGAAGTACGCGTCACCCTGCATCGTGAGAGCAGTCTTGATGTTCTCCCAGAAGTCGAGATCCGGGTGCTGGGCAGCCCAGGCGGCGTGATCTTTCGCCTTCTCGGCCTCGATATCGTTGATGCTCTTCAGATGAAAACCGGCCGGCGGCAGAGCAGCGGAAGCGGTCTGCTGGATCAACTGATCGAGACCCTCCGTGCTGCCGTGATAGTTTGTGTACTGCTTTTTCAGCGAGGCATCCGCCTGGGTCTTCACATTCGGCTGCAGCGCGGTAGGGCCGGTCACCTCCAGCGATCTCGCAAGATCATAGAGGGCTTCCGAATAGCGGCTCAGGTCCTTACTGACCGACATCTCATGAAGAACGGTGACGCCGAGCTGATAAGAAGCGATCGCCTGATTCGGATCCACCTGGAGGAGTTTCTTCAGCTCGTCTTCGGCGCCCTGATCGTTCTTCTGAACACCGGCGATGTACGCCATGATCAGGTGTACCTGCGACTCGGTTTGGGTGCGCGCTTTGGTCCACGCATCCTGATTGACCCCAGCAGGCTTGTTCGCATCGTCGAAATATTCCTTGAAATGAGCCTCCAGGTCCTGACCGGCCTTCTGGCCCGCCGAGAGCAGAGCCGGATCGGTCTTGGAGTACGCAGCCTGCAGGATCTTCAACTGTGCCTGCGCCACCATGAGCAAGCGCTGCTTCTTCAGCGCCGAGTCTGGGTACTGTTGCTCCCATTTTTTCAGCAGCTCCAGCTGCTTGGCGGGGTCTGTTTCTTTATTCGCGGCGAGACCAATATCGGATTCGCCCTGATCTTTCCACTGAGGCTGGGTTGCCTGGTTCGCCGGCGCCGTTTGGCCCGCAGGCGGTGCCTGGCCCCAAACCAGCACTGTGAGTGAACCGGAGATCACCACCCCAGCCACCAATCTCGTCAATCGATTCAACACGTTCCTTGCCTCCAGATGTAACGGTCCCTCACCGCCGTACCCACTGCCCCCCGGGACGTCCGCTGAGGGCAATAGCGGAGTATATCAAAACACTGATTAGTGTATAGCAATCCCTGTACCGCGGATGTAAAGACGCCGGATGAAGTTCCTGGGTTCCCCAGGGCGGGAACGATTTGACACAGGCAACCGGGGTTCCGTTCCCACTATAGCTTCGCCCGAGACGAGCTACTATCGGCTCGATGGGGGCAGTTCCGCGGGATTCCAACGCGATGCGGCTCATTATTCTTCACTACCATCTCTTCAAAAATGCCGGATCAACAATAGAAGAGATACTCGAATCGTGACGGATCGCGATTTACTGCGCCATATGTGGGACGAGCCAGGGGCGCTGGCCGTTTCGAGTCATCAGATCCGTACCTGATGCCGCGGGCCTTCGGCTATCTCTTTTTCGAAATCTGCTTTGTGCGGGATCCCGCCAACCCAATCAGCGGGCCGGCGAATCAGTGCCGGCTCGGAGAGTTCGCGGCGTGGATGCTTCGGGAGCAACCGCTTTTTGTGCGGAACAACCAAGTCAATTTGCTGGCGTGCGGCGGCGATTCGGACGATCCGGGCGAACGCGATCTGGAATCAGCGATCCGGCGCCTGCGCGCGGCGGCTTTCCCGCGGGGCGGTGGATCCTTTCGGGCAAAGCGTCACGGCCGGAGCCGCGCGCGAGCTCGATTTGAGGCGGTCCGCGGTGAATGTATCGCGGGGGATGCGGGGGACGCTGGAGGCTTGGGTCGCCGAGTTCAGGGAAGCCTGCGTGGGGCCGGTCTTCGAGGAATTGATGCGCATCACAGCGCTCGACCAGCAACTGGTGACCGGCGGCCAGGGTGGAAGTGAAGCGGCGGTGTGGGGAAATCGAGGCGGCCGGATACCTGCGAGCCTGCAGCCCGCAGAAGCCTCCGTTCCGGCTGCTGGACCGGTTTGTCCGAAAAAAGGACTGCGGACGGTTTTCGACACGGCGTTTATCTGCATCGGAATCCGGATATGCGGGCATCGTTCAGCCATTACCTGGCGTATGGGCGGCGGAGGACGGCACGAATCCGCTGGAGCATTTTCTCGACGCGGGCTGACGCGCCGAGTCCGCATCCTTTATTTGGTTGCGACGCGTAACGGAAGGCGCATCCTGCTGGAGCGGAACTGGAGTCCGCTCGCGCCCTGTCTTCGATGCCAGCACTTTGTGAATGGGGGCGAGATCGAGATTCAGAATGCGCGGATTCGCCTTGCCGTGCGGGAGGATGCCGATGGCAATGCCTCCTGGACGGCTGAGCCGCAGCAACTTCCGTTCCTGCGTGCGGTGGGCATCGATCAGATGCGCGCCAATTCGCGATAGAGATCATCCTGCCTGCGGGCAACGGCATCCCAGCTATAGGATTCCTCGACGCGGCGGCGGGCAGAGGCCGCGATTCTCCGGCATTCTTCGGGAGACTGAAAGAGGCGCTCAATGGCTTCCGCCATTTCGGCGCCGGAGTGGGCCAGGATAAAGTCGGTTCCCGGTGACAGCTCAAGGCCGTTCACGCCCGCGGGTGTGCTGACCACAGGGCGTCCGCAGGCCATGGCTTCGAGGACTTTCAGATTCGTGCCGGCGGAAGCGATCAGCGGCGCAATGACGACCTGCGCGCGCGCATAGGCAGAGCGGACGTCCGGGACGAAGCCTTCCACCTCGATGCCGGGCTGGGGGAGATGGAGACTGACCTGGGGACGGTGGAAATCGAGGTAGTATTCGTGGTTGGCGCCGGCGACGATGTGGAGTTTCGCATTTTTCAGCAGGGGCCACGCCTGTTCGAGAAAGAAGCCGAGCGCCATCATGTTCGGCAAGTGCGAGAAGGAGCCGATGAAGAGCAGCCGCCGCGGTTCGGAGGGCTGTGGCGAAACAGTGAAGCGGCCGGGATCCACGCCGTTCGGGAGAATGAGGGAACGGCAACCGCTCATCATGGCCTGATCTTTCCGGGACATAGCGACTACGCAGGAGACTTCGCGCCATGCGGCAGTCTCGAAGCGTTGCCAGCGTTTTAGCTGGCGGTGCAGATCCCAGTCGGGATTTTTTTCGGCCATCTGGCGGTAAAGGTCGAAGGTAACGTCGTGTTCCACGAGGATGGTGGGGACGCCGGCGCAGTCGCGCGCGTACTGCGCCATTTGTGTGAATTCGAGCTGGACCGCCGCCGGCTTCCATTTGCGGATGGATTCGCGAAGTGCGTTGCGGAATACCGTGGAGTCGAATTCCGCGACCACTTCGGGGCGGCCGCGGCCGTTGATCAGATGCGAGCCGGTACGGCGCACGAAGATCACTTCGATGAAACGGTCGAGCAATTCACGCGCGGGCGGGTCGCCGGTTTCGGTGAAGCAGAGCAGGATTTGATCCCAGTGCCCCGTGGCGCAAAGCGTGAGGTTGTGGATGCGGACGGCGCCGCCGTGGGAGAGCGGGAAGGGAACATAGGCGCTGACGATCAGGATGCGCGGTTTTCCCGTGTCTGGCCGGCCTTGATGGACGACGGCTTCGTCCGGTACGGACGCAGGCGCTGAGGCCTCAATGGGCGGCCGATCGCCGCGCGAATGCCAGCGAACGAAATTGCGAACACGCCACAGAAGATGCCGTGAGATCGCGGGCAGGCTGGCGGGGCGGAGCATGAAGTCGTTCAGGTGCTCATTGACGGCGAGGAAATAGAGCGGCGCCAGAACGAGCGCCAGAAGTCGCATGCGGCGAAAGGGAACGTTGGGGACCAGAAGAACGCCCGCCAGCCGGATCGCTTTCCCGCGAAACGCGGCGCGGCAGCGGGCGAGGTTTTCAAAAAATCCGCCGCGGTAGCGAATCCATCGGAGGTCTTCGCCGGCGGGCGGGAATTCCGAAACGACGTACAACGGAAGCTCGGGGAAGAAATTCCGCATGCCTTCGATGAGCCGTCGGTTCAGTTGGTCGGTGCCGGAGGCGAAGGCAACCTTGATTTTTGGTTTCAATGCAAATCGTCTCCTGGTTAGTATCCACAATAACCGCGAAGCCTGTTACAATCGCGCAGGTGCGTCCGGTCGATCTCGCCATCATTGCTGCCTACCTCGCTGGGGTGACGTGGTTCGGCGCACAATTCCGGCAGAGTCAGACCACGCTCAAGGATTATTTTCTTGGTGGCCGGACGGCGCCCTGGTGGGCGATCGCACTCTCCATCGTCTCGGCGGAAACCAGCACCCTCACCATCATCGGAACGCCGCCCCTGGCATACGCGGGCAGTTACGTTTTTCTCCAGATCGTTTTCGGATATCTGCTGGCGCGTATCGTGATTTCCACGATTTTTCTGCCGCGCTATTTCGAAGGCCAGATGTTCACGGCCTACGAGCTGATGGAGAGAAGATTCGGACCGAACGTGCGCAAGGTGGCGTCGGGGATTTTTCTGATCACGCGCGCGCTGGCGGAAGGCGTCCGCGTCTTCGCGATCTCGATTGTGATTTCGATCATTCTGAAAACCGGCGGAATGATGTCGATTGTGGTCATACTGGCGCTCACGCTTTTCTATACATTTGAAGGCGGCATGACGGCCGTGATCTGGACGGACGTGATCCAGATGTGTATGTACGTGGTGGGCGCGGCGGTGAGCCTTTTCGTTCTGAGCGGCAAAATTCCGGGGGGGCTTTCGCACGCGTTCGATGTCGCATCGGCCGCGGGTAAACTGCAGGTCTTCGATTTTCAGTGGTCGTGGACGAAGCCGTATACGATCTGGGCCGGTTTTATCGGCGGCTGTTTCCTGACCACGGCCAGTCACGGGACCGACCAGCTGGTGGTGCAGCGGCTGCTGAGCGCGAAGAATCAATCGCAGAGCCGCACGGCGCTCCTGACGAGCTGGATCGTCATTTTTGTGCAGTTTACGTTATTTCTGACGATCGGGATGGCGCTGTGGGTTTATCACCGCGGCGCTCCCGCGCCGGCCGAGGCGGACCGGCTGTATCCGTTGTTTATCTGGGAGTCGCTGCCCATTGGTGTTGCGGGGCTGGCGATGGCGGCGATCGTGGCGGCGGCTATGGCGAATCTTTCGGCGGCGCTGAATTCCCTGGCCTCGGCGACGGTGGTGGATTTTTACGAACCGCTCTCGAAGCAAAAGCGTGAGGGATCGCATTATGTGAAAATCGCGCGGTTTTCGACGGTGTTTTGGGGCGTGGTGCTGGGGACCATCGCGCTGTTCGCGAGCCGGTGGGGATCGGTACTCGAAAGCGGCCTCGGGATCGCATCGATCACGCTGGGGATTCTGCTCGGGCTGTTCCTGTTCGGTGTGCTGACGAAAGCGCCGAGGGAAAATGCCGCCATTGCGGGCGCGGTCACGGGAATGGCGGCGATGCTGTACGTCAAATTCGGGACGGCGATTCCGTACACGTGGTGGGTGGCGATTGGGGCGGGCACGACTTTCGGGGTGGGCTATATTGCGTCGTTCGCGATTCCGGGCGGCAGAAGCAGAGGGGCATGAACAACACCAACGAGCTGAAGAGGGAACTGGGAACGGTCGCCGCGCTGGCGATCGTGATCGGGACAGTGATCGGCAGCGGCATTTTCCGCGTGCCGCAAACGATGATCAACAGCGTTGGCACCATCCCCCTGGTGTTTCTGGTGTGGGTGGTGGGAGGCGCGCTTTCGCTGGCGGGCGCACTGACCTATGCCGAATTGGCGGCGGCCATGCCGGGTGCGGGCGGAGAGTACGTCTATCTCACGGAAGCCTGGGGGCCGGTGTGGGGATTCCTCTATAGCTGGGTGCAGATGTGGATTGGTAAAAGCGGATCGGTGGCGACGCTGGCAACGGCGTTTTTCGAATATACGGCTCACTTCGTGCCGCAATTCGAGACTGTGTGGGTCATGCTGGGGCCGCTGCCGATCAAATACGGTCAGGTTTTCGCGCTGGTGCTGATTCTGACGCTGGGGCTGGTGAATTACTTCGGTGTGCGGTTCGGCGGCGGCGTGCAGGTGGCGATGACGGCAGTGAAACTGCTGCTCATTGCACTCGTCATTCTGGCAGGGCTCCTCTTCACGGGCACGCCGCCGCCAGGCGGGAGTATTCCGGCTTCGAACGTGCCGCCGCTCGCCAGCGGATTTGTGGCGGCGCTGGTAGCGGCGCTGTGGGCTTACGACGGCTGGAATAACGTCGGAATGGTGGCATCGGAAATCAAAAATCCAGGAAAGAATCTGCCCATTGCGCTGATACTGGGGACCTCCAGCGTGATCGTGATTTACATGCTGGCGAATTGGGCCTATTTCCGGGTGCTCTCGCCGGCGGAAGTGGGCGCGAACAAGCTGGTAGCGGCGGAGATGATGCAGAGAGTGCAGGGTTCGTGGGGCGCGGGACTGGTTTCGGTGGCTGCCATGATCTCCATTTTCGCGGCGCTGAACGGGTCCATACTGAGCGGTGCGCGCGTGCCGTATGCGGCGGCAAGAGACGGCCTGTTCTTTCGCGCCGCGGCCCGCGTTCATCCGGTTTTCCGGACGCCTGGCGTCTCCATTCTGATGATGTCGGGCTGGGCAGCACTCCTGGTGCTTTCGGGAAAGTACGATGATTTATTTAATTTCGTGATCTTCGGCAGTTGGATACTGTATGCGATGGCTGCGGCCTCTGTTTTCGTTTTGAGGAAGAAGCGGCCGGATCTGGTTCGTCCCTACAAAACCCTGGGATATCCCGTGGTACCCGTACTTTTCCTGGTGGGCGCTGGCGCCCTGGAATTTAGTACTCTACGGGAAAGGCCCGTTCAATCTCTGGCGGGAATTGCGTTGATTTTACTCGGATTACCCTTCTATTACTACTGGCAGTCGAAAAGGCAGCGGGCCCCCCAATCCGGTACCGGGACGGACTTATTGTAAATTCTGTTCTGAAATCGGAACGCAGGCTTGCTTTGTCCGTCGTTAATGGAGTACAAATTTAGTTGTGGCTTCTCTTAATTTACTCGTTCCTGTTCCGTATCCGGAACTGCCGGGTGGGGAATCGGTGAATAGAGAACACAGATCTGACCCGGGAGGTTGATATGGATGTCTCGAAAATTCTGGCTGAACTCCGCCAGGAACGGGAACAACTGGAAGAGGCGATTATGAGTCTGGAACGGCTCGCTCGCGGGCGCGGTAAGCGCCGGGGGCGTCCGCCGGCATGGATGGTGGAAGCAAAGAAGCGCGGCCGTCCGGCGGGAAGCAAGAATCGGACTCAGAAAACCACGTCGGCTGTTGCCTGATTGCGAAAACGGAAGTAACGGGAATCAAGGAAGGGGTGCCCTTTTATAGAAGGGGGCACCCCTTTTTTGCGCCGCTTATTGATAGAGCAGATATTGAGCGCGCACTTTCAGAAATTCGGGGATGCCGGCCTGGGAAGCTGCCATAGCATCCGCTTCCGGCGCAGATGCCGCGAAAACAGCCATGGTGGCGCGGCTGCCAATCAGGCGGAGGCTCGATTCCCATTTGATCCGGCCGGGGTACAACTTCCCGAGCGCCAGCGCGAGCTCAGTGCCCAGGGTAGTGGCGGAGAAGCGGTCGCGGTCCGTTAATTCCAATCCGATTCCCTGGACCATTTTTCCGCGAAAATTCGAGGAAGTGGGAGTGAACTGGACCGGGTGGAACCGGACGCCGGGAATCGCGCGGGCGTTCATTTCGGCGGCGAGCGCGGGCCCATCGATCCAGTCGGCGCCCACCTGTTCGAATGGGGCGGAGGTCCCGCGCCCGACCGAATAATTCGTGGAATACTCCAGCATAGCGAGCGCCGGGTAGAGGGTTGCCTCGTTCAGATTCCGGATATTGGGGGAAGGATTGACCCACGGGAGCGCGGTGAAATCGAACCATTGGTTGCGCTTCCAGCCGGTCATCTGGATAACCTGGAGATCGGCGCCGAGGTTCAATTCGCCGTTTTCGAGGCGCGCCAGCTCACCGATTGTCAGGCCGTGCCGGAGCGGCAGGGGGAAGGCGCCGACGAATGAAAGCTGGTCTTTATCGAGCATCGGGCCTTCGACATGCGTACCCGTAATTGGATTCGGCCGGTCGAGAACCACAAAGCGAATTTTCGCTTTTGCGGCTTCTTCCATGGCATAAAGCATGGTGGATTCGTAGGTGTAGAAACGGACACCCACGTCCTGAATGTCGAAAACCAGGGTATCAATGCCCTTGAGCATTGCCGGAGTGGGGCGATTGGTTGAACCATAAAGGCTCCAAATGCGGATGTCGGTTTTGGAATCCGTGGTGTTTTCGATATTGGGGTGGTCTTCCACGCCGGCGATTCCGTGTTCCGGCGAAAAAAGCGCAACCAGGTTCAATCCGGCCTTCAGCATGAGATCGACATTGCGTTTGCCGTTCCGGTCGATGCCGGTTTGATTGGTAATGAGTCCGATTTTGCGGCCACGCAGCTCACTGAAATTCGAGGCTTCGAGAATATCGAGGCCCGTCAGGACGCCGCTATAGCCGACTCCCTCCGCCGCCACTGTCGCCACCAGACGGCGCAGGGGAGTAATGGCAGGGCGCACATGGGGATGGACGGAATTCGCCAGCAGAATGACGTAGGTTTTCGAGCGCGGATCGATCCAGATGGAGGTTCCGGTGAAACCCGTGTGTCCGAACGAGACGCCAGGGGGGAAAAGATTACCGCGATTGCCGGAATAAACGGAGTCGATATCCCACCCGAGGCCGCGAATATTGGTCTGACCCTTGGGGGAAGCGGGCGAGCTGAAGAGCTTGATCGTTTCGGGGCGGAACAGACCGTCGCCGCCATCGAGAATCATCTGGCAGAATTTCGCCAGATCGTCCGCCGTGGAGAAAACACCGGCATGGCCGGCGACCCCGCCCATATAGCGTGCGGTGGGATCGTGGACGACGCCGCGCAGAACGGTATGGTCCTCCTGCATCTCGGTGGGGGCGATGCGGGGGCGGAGAGAAGGCGCGGGGAGATAGCCGGTATCGGTCATGCGCAGCGGCTCGAACAGAATCTTACGGACGTATTCGTTTTCGGGCATGCCGCTCAGGCGGCGGACGATCTCGCCAAGCAATTCGAAATTGATGTCGCTGTAGACGAATTTCACTTCGGGCGGCCCGGCGGGTTTATCGGTGAGGGCCCGGTGGATACCGGTTTCGTACCCGCTCCACGCGGGTTTGAGTTCGAGATCCGGGCGAAGGCCTGAATAATGGGTCATCAGATCGCGGATGGTGATGGGGCTGTGACCGCCCTGAAATTCCGGGAGGTACTTCGTGACCAGATCGTCGGGGGAGAAGCGGTCCTCGTCATAGAGTTTCATCAGGGCGCTGGTGGTGGCTACGATTTTGGTCAGCGAAGCGATATCGAAAATGGTGTCGGCCGTCATGGCTTCGCGGGATGGCACGAGCGAGCGTTCGCCGTAGGCTTTGCGATAGACGATTTCGCCATTGTGGCCGATGAGGAGAACCGCGCCGGGAATTTTGTCTTCGCGAATCGCCTGATGGATGGTGGAATCGAGCTCGGCCGCAGTCGGGAAACTCTGCCCAGCAGTGGGTGGGCTCTGCGCAAGCAGAGTGGAGCAGCCGAGCGCGAGCAGGAGGGCGAGCTTCATTCCATCATTATTCCGCGTAGTAAGCAGTACGCGAGCGAACCACCGCGTTCGGATGGTGGGCGCGGGCGGCATCCGTGAGGGACACGCTCATGTGGTGCAGGGTACCGGCGGGGGAATCGGGCTGCTTGAAGAAAAGCGTGTAGCGCGTACGGCTGTTTTCGAGCATGTCGCGCAGAGCCGACTGAACATCCGGCGTCTGACGGACGATGCCACCGGTCTGGCTCGTAATACGGCGGACGTCCTGAATTTTTGTGCCAACGAGGGACTGGGAGATCTTTTCGTCCCAGAGGGGGGCGGAGGAGACGACCAGGGCGTCTACCGCGGCGGAAGCGCCCCAGACATCGCGCAGGGCAGCGGCTTCCGTGGTATCGGCCCGCGCGGCGTTATCGGTGAGAATCAGGATTACATTAGGAACCGACGTATCCTTGCCGATGTACTTCGCGGCGCCCGAAAGAGAGCGGTAGATGTCGGTCGATCCGCCAAGCGGCTTGCCGAGGATTTTCGAGACGCCGGCGATTACGGCATTGCGATCGGTGGTGAACGGGACGCGAAGGCTAGCCTTGCTGTCGAAAGTCATGAGAGCGACGGCGTCGTCGGGGTGGAGGACTGACATGGCAGCGAGGCCGGATTCGCGGAGCTGGCGCACGGCAGTCTGCATACTTCCGCTCGCATCCAGAAGCAGCACGAGGCGGATGGAGCCGGAGTCGGCGCCGAAGCCCTCCACGGCGCGCGGCTGGCCTTCATCCTGAATGACGAAATCCGAGGCCCGCAGGCCGTTCACGACGTGACCGTTTTCTTCCACGAGGGTCTCGGCGCGGACCATTGTAGTGGTGGAATGAAAGGTTTGTGCGAGGATTACGGGAGACAGGAGAGCGAGGGCGAGCAGACTTTTCATCCGGAGCTACCCACAATTATAAGTAAACCCGGACTGCAGCCAGGTTGCATCCTGAAACGCGGTTTGCTATAAATCCACGGTATGTGATCGGCGAACGCGCCGTTCTCCCTGACTATGCCAACCACTAAGAAAACGACGGCCGTACCGGCCAGGAAGGCGGCGAAAGCCGCGACACCGGCCCGGACTGCTCCGGTAAAGGCGGCAGCTCCCGTAAAATCGGCCGCGGAACTGCGCGCAGCGGCGGCTCTCGAGGCGGCTGCATCGCAGACGCGGGCGGCGATGCAATCGCAGATGAAAGCGTGGGAGGAAGGAGTCCGTCATTTCTCGCTGAAGAAATTCAGCGTGGCGCGCGCCCACTTTATGGACGCTGCCGCCGGGCCTGCCGCGCACATTGCGGATAAGGCGCGGTCGTACGCGCAGATCTGCGATCTGCGGACGAGCGGGCCGGCTCTCGATCTGAAGACGGCCGAAGATCATTTTACTTATGGCGTGGAACGGTTGAATGCGCGGGATATGGAAAAGGCGCGCAAGCATCTCGACCGGGCGCTGGCGCTCAATCCGAACGGGGAGCATATTCTCTTCACGCTGGCATTGTGCTGCGGACTGGCGGGTGACGGCCACGGCGCCTGCGAAAATCTGAGACGCGCGATTGCGCTCGAGCCCAGGAATAAAGTGCTGGCCCGGCAGGATCCGGAATTTATGGGTCTCGCGCAGCAGATGCCGGATCTGCGGGCACTGCTGGCGGTCGATGGCGCGGACAGCCTGTAGTGACTTCGCCGGGCACGCGGGGTGCCGGGCATGAGTGACCCGCTGCGGATCGTGTCGATCGGCGGCGGCACCGGACTTTCGGCGGTGCTGAACGGGCTGAAGCGATACGCGCATCCGCGATTCAAAGGCGACGCGTGGCTGGACATCACGGCCGTGGTGACGGTGACCGACGATGGCGGAAGCTCGGGACGATTACGCCGCGAATTCGACGTGCTGCCGCCGGGGGACATCCGGAACTGTATGGTGGCGCTGGCTGAAGACGGCGCATTCCTCTCGCGGCTTTTCCAATACCGGTTTTCCTCGGGCGCGGGACTCAAGGGGCACAGCTTCGGCAATCTTTTTCTGACGGCGCTCACCCACATCATGGGTGATTTTCCGGATGCGGTGCGGCAATCGGCGGAAGTGCTCAACATCGCCGGGCGGATTTTTCCGGCGACGGCGTCGAATGTTTCGCTGTGGGCGGTGCTCGAAGACGGAAGGATTGTGCGGGGCGAGACGCGCATCGGCCGGAGCAACCGGCGAATCAAAACGCTGCGGCTCAAGCCGCGCGGCGCGAAGCCGCTGCCTGAAACGCTGGACGCGATTGCGAACGCGGATCTGATCACGATCGGCCCGGGGTCGCTTTACACCAGTCTGATTCCGAATCTGCTGGTGAGCGGAATTCCGGACGCCATTCGGCGATCGAAGGCCCTGAAGGCGTGTTTCATGAATCTGATGTCGCAGCCAGGCGAGACAACGGATTTCACGGCGCAGGATCATCTGGCGGAACTGCTGAAGCACGGCGGGAACGGTTTGATCGACTGCGCGGTGGTGAACAGCTCGCATTTCTCGGCGACCGTGAAGCGGCGATATGCCACGCAGTCGGCTGCGCCGGTGGAGTATGACAGCGCGGCCATCCGTTCCATGGGGATTGAAGTGGTGGAAGCGCCGCTGCTGGCGGAATACCGGGCCGGCCGGGAGCGGCGGCTCAAGGCCCGCCATGACGCGTCGGCATTGGCCAACGTGGCGATGATGCTGGCCGAGCGCGGGCATGCGCGCCGGCGCGGCGGCAACGGCGTGAAAACGGTCCCGATCCGGAAGACGGGAATACGGCAGACTGGTAAGTGATGCCGAATGACGTTACCGTTGTAATTCTTGCCGCGGGGCAGGGGACCCGCATGAAATCGAGGATGGCCAAAGTGCTGCACCGCGCGGGAGGGCGCTCGCTCGTGGAGCATGCGATCGCCGCAGCCAAAGGGGTTGCGCCGCCGGAGCGCATCTTCGTCGTGGTGGGTCACCAGGCGGAGACGGTGCGGGAAACCGTGGAGGCCGCGGGGGTCAGGACCTTCGAGCAGCAGGAGCAACTGGGAACCGGACACGCGATGATGTGCGGGGAATCGATTCTTTCCGGACTCGGTGGCCAGATTGTGGTGACCGTGGGGGATTGTCCGCTGATCCGCGCGGAAACGCTGGAGGCGCTGGTGGAGAAGCAGCGCGCGAGCCAGGCGGCGGCGGTGGTGCTGACGGCAGAGGTTGCGGATTCGACCGGATATGGACGCATTATTCGCGATCACAATGGCGCGGTGACCGCGATTGTGGAGGAGAAGGCAGCCACGCCGGCGCAGCGCACGGTCAGGGAAATCAATTCGGGAATCTATTGCTTTGACGCGGCTGAGTTCTGGCGCCACGTGCGGTTGATAGGCGCGGACAATCCGGCGCGCGAGTATTATCTGACCGACATGATCGAAATTCTGAACCGCGGCGGCCTGCGCGTCGCGGCGGCGAAGATTGCCGATCCGGGCGAGTTGCTGGGGATCAACGATCGCGTACAGCTTGCCGAGGCGGATCGGATTCTGCGGGCGCGCAAGACGCGGGAACTGATGCTTTCGGGCGTGACGATTGAGAAGCCGGAGACGGTGACGATCGATCTGGATGTGCAGGTCGGGATGGATACAATCATCGGACCGTTTGCGCGGATTACAGGTCAGAGTGTGATTGGCGAGGATTGCCGGATCGGCGCGTGCGCGATTTTGCAGGATGCGGTGATGGAGAATGGCGCGGAGGTGTTCGCGTTCTCCATGGTTTCCGGATCGAAGCTGGGCGTGAATGCGCATGTGGGGCCGTTTGCGCGGCTGCGGATGGGAGCCGAGTTGTCTGACGAGGCGCACGTGGGGAACTTCGTGGAGCTGAAGAATACGCGGATGGGAGCGAAATCGAAGTCCATGCATCTGGCGTACCTGGGGGATTCGCAGATCGGTTCCGGGGTGAACATTGGAGCCGGCACGATCACCTGCAATTACGACGGCAGGAAGAAGCACAGGACGACGATTGGCGATGGGGCGTTCGTGGGGAGCAATTCCACACTTGTGGCGCCGATTGAAGTGGAAGAAGGATCCTATATTGGCGCCGGCAGCGTCATTACGCATAGAGTGCCGGCGGGTTCGCTCGCGCTGGGGCGTTCGCGGCAGGTGGTGAAGACAGGGTGGAAGCGCAGACAGAGCTGAATCAGAGTCTATTGATCAGACTCGCAACGTAGCCCGCGCCGAAACCGTTATCGATATTGACGACCGTCACGTTGCTGGCGCAACTGTTCAGCATGCCGAGCAGCGCTGCCACTCCGTGGAAGCTGGCGCCGTAGCCGACGCTGGTGGGCACGGCAATCACGGGCGCGGACACCAGCCCCCCGACAGCGCTGGGAAGCGCGCCTTCCATGCCGGCGCAAACGATCACCACGCGGGCTTGCTGGAGCCGTTCGCGGTGATGCATCAGGCGATGAATGCCGGCGACGCCAACGTCGTGGATGGGATCGACCTCATTGCCCATGACTTCGGCGGTGACCTGCGCTTCTTCGGCGACGAAGATATCGCTGGTGCCGGCGCAGACGACGGCGATGCGTCCTTTGCCCGTCACGGTGCGGTTGCGCCAGAAGCGAATCGCGCCGGAGACAGGAAAATGCTCGCCATGGGGCAGGGCTTCGAGCACGATGCGGGCGGTTTCCGGCGTGGTGCGGGTGACGAGGACGTTTTCCGAGCGTGCCAGCAGGGCATTGGCGATGGCGATGATCTGGTCCGGCGTTTTGCCGAGACCGAAGATGACCTCCGGCATACCGTGGCGCAGCGCGCGGTGGTGATCGACCTTGGCGAAGCCGAGATCCTCGAAAGGCAGATGCCGCATGCGCTCGATGGCTTCATTGATGCCGGTATCGCCGGAGCGAACGTTTTCAAAGAGCGCGCGAAGCTGTTCTTCACTCACTTTGCCAACATAGCAGGGAGGCGGCGATAAACTGGAGATTCCCGCCGCATGTTTCTCAAACGACTCAGGCTGACGCTCGAGATGATCCGGTTCGAGCACTCCGTGTTCGCTCTGCCCTTTGCGCTGACCGGCGCGCTGCTGGCGTTCCGGGAGAGCGGGTTCGATTCGCCGGGTAAGTGGCGGATCGTGCTGTGGGTTGTTGTGGCGATGGTGGGAGCGCGGTCGGCGGCGATGGCGTTCAACCGGCTGGTGGATGCTGAAATCGACGGGCGGAACCCGCGGACGAAGATGCGGCATATCCCGGCGGGGCTGCTTTCGAAGCAGTTCGGCTGGGGATTCACGATTGTATCGAGCCTGGTGTTTTTTTTCGCGGCGTGGGAACTGAATCCGCTGTGCTTCCATCTGGCGCCGCTTGCCCTAGCGGTGGTGCTTTCGTATTCGTTTACCAAGCGGTTCACTCACTTTTCGCACGTCGTGCTGGGGTTCGCGCTGGGGATCGCGCCCGCGGCGGCATGGATCGCGGTGCGGGGCTCGCTCGATCCGCGCATTCTTTGGCTGACGGCGGCGGTGACGGCCTGGACCGCCGGGTTCGACATTATTTACTCGTGCCAGGATTACGATTTCGACCGCGAATCGGAGCTCTTCAGTATTCCGAAGGTGTGTGGAATCGGCCGCGCCCTGATGATCGCGCGGCTGCTGCACGTCGGCATGATCGCCAGTTTGCTGGCGCTGGTCTATCAGCTTCATCTGGGGCCGCTTTCGCTGGTGGGGGTGGCGGCGGTCACGGCGCTGCTGATCTACGAGCACGGTCTGGTGAAATCCACGGACCTTTCCCGCGTGAACGCGGCATTTTTCACCATGAATGGCTGGGTCAGCGTGCTATTCTTCGTGTTTTGGGCCGCCGATATCTTTTTCATCCGCCGCCCGCTGTAAATTCCGCATGACCACCACATTCGAAGACCGCCGTTTGTTGCCGATCCACGAGAAGGTGGAAGCGGGCGAGAGGCTGACGTACGAAGACGGCATAACGCTCTTTCGCACGAGCGATGTGCTGGCGCTCGGCCAGATGGCGAACATCGTACGGGAGCGCAGGCACGGCGATGTCACCTACTTCAACGTCAACCGGCACATTAACCCGACCGACGTGTGCGTGGCGAACTGCCGGCTGTGCGCATTCGGCAAGCAGAAGCGGGATCCGAAGTCGTATACGATGTCGCTCGAGCAGGTGTGGGAGACGGCGGGGCGCGGCTGGAAAGAAGCGATCACGGAGTTCCACATTGTGGGCGGGCTGCATCCGGAACTGAGTCTCGACTGGTTCTGCCAGATGCTGCGCGGGCTGAAGGAACGGTATCCCGAGATTCACCTGAAGGCGTTCACGATGGTGGAGATCGGCTATTTCGCGCGGCGCGAGAAGATGAGCGTGCGCGACGTGCTGATAAAGCTGCGCGATGCCGGTATGGATTCCATGCCCGGCGGCGGCGCGGAAGTTTTCAGCGAGCGCGTGCGGCGCATCATCTGCGACCACAAGCTCACGGGCGACGAGTGGCTGGATACGGCGCGCACCGCGCATTCGCTGGGCCTGCATTCGAATTGCACGATGCTCTACGGGCATATCGAGAACGAAGAGGATCGGGTGGATCATCTGGTGCGGCTGCGCGCGCTGCAGGATGAGACGAACGGGTTCGTTACGTTCATCCCGCTGGCGTTTCATCCGGACAACACGGCGCTCTCGCATGTGCCGAAGACGACGGGTTTCGACGATCTGAAGAACATTGCGATTGCGCGGTTGATGCTCGACAACATTCCCCACGTGAAAGCGTACTGGGTGATGCTGACGCCGGCGATCGCACAGATCGCGCTGCGCTTCGGCGCGGACGATATCGACGGCACCGTGGTGGAAGAGAAGATTTACCACGATGCGGGATCGACGGTGGCGCAATCGCTGCGGCGTACGGATCTGCTGCGGCTGATCCGGTTGGCGGGCAGAACGCCGGTGGAGCGCGATACGCTGTACCGGCCGGTGCAGCGGACGGAAACGGCGTTCACCGTTCTGGTCTGACGCTAATCCGAATCCACGGGAGAGCTGATCTTCGCGAGGCATGATCGCAGAAACCGCCGCTCTGCGTCGTTTCGCGCCAGCGCAATCGCGCGCCTGTAGCGCTCAGCCGCTTCCGGCCGCCGTCCCAGTTGTTCGAGCAGCCGGGCCTGAGCGGAGGGGAGCAGATGATAATTCTCCAGACGCCCCGATTGTTCCAGCGCGGCGAGACGGGAGAGCCCCGCTTCCGGACCTTCGACCATTGCGATGGAAACCGCTTCATTCAGCTGGACGACGGGGGAACGCGCAACGCGCATCAACTCGCGATAGAGCGCCACGATGCGCGGCCAGTTTGTGTCCTGCGGCCGCGTGGAGGTCGCGTGGATCGATGCAATCTGTGCCTCAATCCCGTAGCGGGTGTCCGCGGCGCCATTCCGCAGCGCAGCAGTGAGGAGTGCCACGCCCTCGTTGATTGCGAAACGATTCCAGAGCTCTCGATTCTGATCTTCGAGGAGCACGATGTCGCCTTCGGCATCGGTTCGGGTGTTGCGGCGGGAGTCGTGAAAGAGCATCAGGGCGAGCAGCGCGGCGGCCTGGCCATGCCGCGGAAGGAGTTCGGCCAGCACGCGGCCCAGGCGGATGGCTTCGATGCAAAGATCTTTTCTCAACAGCGACTCACCGGCGGTTGCTGTGTAGCCCGCGGTGAAGATCAGATAGATGGTGACCAGGACGCTCTCGAGACGGGTGGGCAGTTCGCTTTCAGGCGGGATCGAATACGGGATTCCGGCATCCAGAATCTTTCGTTTGACGCGCACGAGGCGCTGCGCCATGGCTTGCGGAGCGACGAGAAAAGCGCGGGCGATTTCTTCGGTGGTGAGGCCGCAGAGCGTGCGAAGTGTGAGCTCGACCTGTGCTTCGGCAGCGAGAGCAGGGTGGCAGCACGTGAAGATGAGGCGGAGGCGGTCGTCCGGAATGCTTTCGTCGGTTTCGGATTCGGTGCGTTGTTCGACGTTCCGCTGCAGTTCCGGGAACTTTTCGCGGAATGAAGCATCGCGGCGGAGACGATCGAGCGCTTTGTGGCGTGCGGCGCTGACGATCCATGCGCGCGGGTTGCCGGGGATGCCTCCGTCGCGCCACTGCGTCAGCGCGGCGGCGAAGGCCTCCTGCATGGTTTCTTCAGCAAGATCGAAATCGCGCAGCATGCCGATGAGCGTGGCCAGAATGCGGTCACGCTCATCGGTGTAGATGCGTTCGAGCTGTTCGGGGAATGTCGCCACGATCAGACGGGCGAGGGGACCGACATGATCGGACGAACCTCGACCGTGCCGTTGCGCGCGCCGGGGATGCGGGCGGCGATGCCGGTGGCTTCATCGAGATTGGCGGCTTCAATCAGGTAGTAGCCGCCCAGATGTTCGGCGGTTTCGGCGAACGGTCCGTCCGTCAGCAGGGTTTTGCCGTCGCGCACGCGGACAGATGTCGCGGTGTTGACCGGCTGCAGCGGGTTGCCGCCTTTATAGTTGCCGGAGGCGATGATACTCCGCGTGAAGTCGCCATACTCCTGCATCATGGGGGCATCGCCGCGGCTGGCGGCGACGTTTGCGGGCGTGTTGTAGATCAAAAGAAGATATTGCATGATTGGGTCTCCGCCGGATAGTCGAATGGGGATGGCGCGAAATCGACAGCGCCGCGAATTATTTTTTCGGAGCGGGCGGCGCCGGGGTCAGAATGCGGAGACGCACGGGCTGAACGCCTGGCGTGACGGGCAGAATTTTGCAGATCAGCTGCAGCGTGGAGGCGGCCGCCACAATGCGGGTGAGGCGCCGCTGGCCGTCATTGCCGGTGAGCACGAGGACCTGCGGTGACGGGATGAAAATTTCGGTAACCCGCAGCAGGTCGTCCCCGGCGCGCATCTGGACGACGAGTTCCTGATCTTCCTTCAGCGACTTCTGCATGCCCTGCAGCTGGCCGAGTATGACGGCGCCGACGTTGTCCGCGGCGGGCTGATGCGCGGGAGCGGGCGCGGGGGCCGCGGGTTTCGCGGGCGTTCCCTGGACGGCGTCGAGCATGCTGTTCTTCGCGGTGTCGAGCACCTGGCCTGTGAGCGCGCGGCCGATGTCAGCGAGTGCCATGCCCCGATGCTAGCATCCGTCCTTAGTGCGCAGCCGGCGTGTCTTGCGCGGACTTCTGAAGGTAGGCGGCATTGAGGGTGCCTTTTGCCCTGGCGATTTCGAGCAGCGTCGGATAGAACTGGACGAAGGTATTTTCGACGGCGGCGTTGGCGCCGTGGCACTGGTTGCAACTGGAGGTCGCCGGATTCATCGTGCCAGCGTCCTTCTTTCCGAATCCGAAAAAGGCCCACTTCCGCGGGAAGCGCTTTTCATCTTTTACTTCGGCTTCGATCGCGCGAATATCGCTCTGAAAGTGGCCGCCGTTGTTGATGGAACCGTGCTCGGTGGCGTTGCGCACTTCGAGAACGAACATCGTTTTATCGGGCCAGTGGCCGGTTTTGACGAAGGCGCGGTATGACGAGGGATTAACGAAAACGTTGTCGAATGCCGGATTCCGGGTGTCGGCGGAGGCGGCGGGTCCGTAAGTCATGCCGAGGCCGGAGCTGAGGTAGACCCATTCGCGATAGTTTGCCGGCAACTGAAGGGTGCCGTCCGCGTTGTACTGCGGACCGTCAGCCGGAGTCTGGGCAGCGAGTGCAAGCGCGGCGAGGAGGAGGAGCGAAGCTTTCTTCATAGCGAGGCCTGGGCGCAGTTTAGCATTTCAGGCCGTCGATTGCGTTCAGCTTTGACGACAGCTCTTCCACCGATTGCTGGAACATATGGGCTTCGAGCTGGCCGAATCGGTTGGCGTCTGCGCGGAGGTCGGCGCGAAGGAGGTTGAGTTGCGTGACGAAGTCATTGACTGTAGTGCGGACCGTGATCATGGTCTTCCGAATCGCAGCGACACGTTCGGCTTCGACGCGGGCGAGGGCGCGGCGGTCTTCGATGACGCGGTCGGCAATGAAACCGGCAATGACCAGCAGGAAAACTGTGATGAGCTCATCGAGTTCGGATCTTTCGAATTTTTCCAGCAGATCGATGGGTGTTTCGATGAGATCGATGTGCCAGATGAAGGCGGCGGCGAGCACAATCGCGGCAAACAGAAGGGTGATGGTGGTGAATGGAAAGCGGAACGAAGCGGGCGTCATCGAGGGCTATTGTAATAGACCCGTCTGCTATACTCGCCCTCGTACAGGGTTTTTCACCGCGACGCTGTACCCAACGAGCGGGAGTAATTCAGCGGTAGAATGCCAGCTTCCCAAGCTGGACGTCGCGGGTTCGATCCCCGTCTCCCGCTCCATCTTTTCAATAGCCGTTGCCCGCCTTCCTCAATCGCAAATGTTCTGTCGTCATTGAACTCTGAACTGGTAGTGACATTGCTGGCGCTAGTCCAGAAAGGGAGTGCGGCCGCTTCTGAAAACGGACATGCAAGGAGAACTCGGCGCGTCAAATGCCACAACTCTGAGTGAAATCGCGCAGATGCACTGGATGCCGATCACCAAGGATCCGTCCTCCTGGCGTGTGCACCCGAATTTGAGGGACCTGGCGAAGGCCCGGGCGGGATTCTCCTGGGAGCAGGTTCGGCAAGAGCTCTACGGCCGGGTTCAGTCCGCCAACATAGGCGTACTCGCCGTCGACGGCCACGCCACCGGGTCTCTGCGGGATCACGTCGCGCTTCGCTGGGTCGGGCGGGATGGCCGAGTTCTGGACACGACGTTCAGCGAATTACAGGATCAAACCAACCGTTTCGCCAACGCATTGCGATGGCTCGGGATCGGGAAACAGGACCGCGTGTTTGCATTGGCAGGGCGCATCCCCGCGCTATACACTGCCGCCCTCGGCACGCTCAAGAATACGAGTGTCTTCTGTCCGCTGTTTTCGGCCTTCGGGCCAGAACCTGTCCGCCAGCGGCTGGAGCGCGGGAACGCAAAAGCTCTCATGACGACCGAGAGGCTCTACCGCCGGACTATTGAACCGATGCGCCGCGAACTTCCTGAATTAAGGCACATCCTGATTGCCGACGCGGAGAAGGATCTCGATGCTAACGTATGGGCGCTTGGGCCGTTGTTACGGCAGGCCTCTCCGGAGTTCAAGGCGCCCCGCACCGACCCGGATGATATGGCGCTGTTGCATTTCACCAGCGGCACAACGGGAATGCCTAAGGGCGCCGTTCATGTCCACGACGCGGCGCTGATGCACCACCTCACCGGCAAATACGTTCTGGATTTCCATCCTGAAGACGTTTTCTGGTGCACGGCGGATCCTGGCTGGGTTACCGGCACCTCGTACGGAATCATCGCACCCCTGCTTCATGGTGTGACGAACATCATTGACGAAGGCGATTTCGATGCGGAACGTTGGTACAGCATTTTGGAGAAGCAGAAGGTAACCGTCTGGTACACGGCCCCAACCGCGATCCGCATGCTGATGCGAATTCCCGGCGCCCCACGTGATCGCTACGATCTGAGCCCTCTCCGTCTGATAGCGAGCGTGGGCGAACCGCTCAATCCATCCGCGGTCGTATGGGGTCAGCAGACACTCGGGCTGCCGATCCACGACAACTGGTGGCAGACGGAGACCGGCGGAATTATGATCGCGAATTTCCCTTCGCTGGAAATCCGTCCGGGATCGATGGGGAAGCCGCTGCCGGGAGTCGAAGCAGCGATCATGCAGAGGAAGGACGGAATCGTGCACGTGGTCGAGCAGCCTGATGAGGAGGGAGAATTAGCGCTAATGCCGGGATGGCCCTCCATGTTTCGCGGTTACCTTCACGACTCTGAGCGCTATGCAAAGTGTTTTGCCAAAGATGCCAATGGCCAGGAGTGGTATCTGACAGGCGATCTGGCGCGCCGGGACGGGGACGGCTATTTCACTTTCGTGGGCCGCGCCGATGACATTATTAAGACCGCAGGTCATATGGTCGGGCCTTTTGAAGTGGAGAGCGCGTTGATGGAGCACCCCGCGGTCGCCGAAGCCGGGGTCATCGGGAAGCCGGATCCAACTATTGGGGAAATCGTGAAGGCATTTGTCGCTCTGAAGCCCGGCAAAGAGGGCAATGACGAGTTACGGCTCGAACTGATCGGTTTCGCGCGCAAAAAGCTGGGCGCGGCCATCGCGCCCAAGGAGATCGAGTTCTGCTCGCAGATTCCCCGGACGCGAAGCGGAAAGATCATGCGCCGCTTGCTCAAAGCGCGCGAACTGGGATTACCGGAGGGCGATTTGTCTACACTGGAGACGCCCGCATGACGGATCGCGATCATCGGATCGAACTGCTGCGTCAAATGCTGTTCATCCGGCGCTTCGAGGAAAAGTGCGCGGAGCTCTACACGCAGCAGAAGATCCGGGGATTCCTTCATCTGTATATAGGAGAGGAGGCCGTAGGTGTTGGGGTGATGCAGGCGATCCTGCCCGAGGACGCGATTGTATCGACATATCGCGAGCATGGACACGCCCTCGCCCGAGGTATGTCCGCCGGGTCCATTATGGCCGAGATGTTTGGCAAGCAGGAGGGTTGCAGCCGGGGGCGCGGCGGATCCATGCACCTCTTCGATGCGAAGTTGCGCTTTTACGGAGGCAATGCCGTGGTGGGAGGCGGGTTGCCCGTCGCGGTCGGGCTGGCGCTTGCGGACAAAATGCAGAATCGGTCGTCCGTGACATGTTCCTTCTTCGGAGACGGTGCGGTCGCCGAAGGCGAATTCCACGAGTGCATGAATCTGGCTTCGCTGTGGAAGCTCCCGGTTCTATTTGTATGCGAGAACAACCGCTACGCCATGGGCACGCGCCTGGAATTCTCTCACTCCGTTACCGATCTCACGAAGAAGGCCGGCGGCTACTGTGTCCCAGCTCGCGAGGTGGACGGAATGGATGTGCTTGCGGTGGAGGATGCAGCCAAATCCGCGGCTGAATTCGTCCACTCCGGCAAAGGCCCGTTCTTCCTGGAGTGCCGCACGTACCGGTTCCGCGCACATTCAATGTACGATCCTGAGCTCTACCGCGACAAGGCTGAAGTTGAGGAGTGGAAAAAGCGCGATCCGATTCCAGCTTTGATTCACCGCATCGAAGAAGACGGCGGCGGCCTTGATGTAGCCGGCCTGGAAAAAAGAGTGGCGAAGGAAATCAACGACGCGATCGCGTTCGCGGAAGCAGGCACCTGGGAGCCAGTTCAGGATTTGCTTCGGTTCGTTTATTCGGAGAAGCCCGCATGACCTATCGCGATGCTGTCCGGGAAGCCTTACGTAAAGCGCTGCGGTCCGATGGCCGCGTGTTTCTGATGGGCGAAGACGTCGGACGCTACGGCGGCTGCTATGCGGTGAGCAAGGGGCTTCTGGCCGAGTTCGGGCCCGAACGGATTCGCGATACGCCGCTTTCCGAATCCGCCTTTGTCGGCGCGGGCGTTGGCGCCGCATTAGGCGGTATGCGGCCCATCGTCGAAATCATGACGGTGAACTTCAGCCTGCTGGCGCTCGATCAGATTTTGAACAACGCAGCGACCTTGCTCCACATGTCGGGCGGTCAGTTCAATGTACCTCTGGTTATTCGCATGGCGACGGGTGGAGGGAGGCAACTCGCCGCACAACATTCCCACAGCCTCGAAGGATGGTATGCCCATATTCCTGGTCTCAAAGTGCTGACACCGGCGACGCTCGAAGATGCGCACGGCATGCTTCTCGCGGCTCTGGAAGATCCAGACCCGGTGCTCATTTTCGAGAACGCGCTGCTCTATAACATGGATGGTGAGTTGCCGGAGAGTGCGGGGGCAGTCGATATCGCCCACGCCTCGGTGCGCCGGCAGGGGCGTGATATCTCCGTGATCACCTACGGCATGAGTTTGTGGAAATCTCTTGAAGCCGCGCGGGTTCTGGCGGAAAAGGGCATCGAAACCGAAGTCGTCGATCTCCGTACACTGCGCCCACTCGATGACCGCACCTTAGTCGATTCAATCTCTCGAACCCATCGGGCGCTGATCGTAGACGAAGGCTGGCGCAGCGGCGGAATCTCGGCTGAACTGAGCGCTCGTCTTACGGAGCAGGCATTCTACGAACTGGATGCTCCCGTTCAACGGCTCTGCGGCGCTGAAGTGCCGATGCCGTACGCCGCGCATATGGAACAAGCCGCAATTCCACAGGTCGCCACGATCATGGCGTCCGTGGAAGGTATGGTCCGATCCCATGGGTGAGTTCCGGATGCCGAGCCTTGGCGCTGACATGACCGAGGGCACATTGGTCCAGTGGAATGTAAAACCCGGCGATTCGGTCAAGCGGGGAGACATTATCGCGGTGGTCGGGACCGAGAAGGCTGACATTGAAGTCGAGGTTTACGAAACCGGCACGATAGAAAAGCTGATCGCGCAAGCGGGTGACAAACTTCCCGTCGGTGCTCCACTCGCGCTGATCCGGATCGAGGGCGAAGCTGTGACGGTCGCCGCAGAGGCGCCCGAGCCCAGGCCGGCCGCGCGCGTGCACGCTTCGCCGATGGCGAAGAAGCTGGCACAGGAATTCGGTCTTGATCTCGCAAAGATCAAAGGAACCGGTCCCGGTGGCGTGATCGAGCGCCACGATGTTGAGGAGGCTGCCCGGGCAATGGGCGCGCCGCCTCCCAGCCCTCCGGCGGCCGCAGCGGCAGCGGAGGCGCGCACAGGTGTTAGTCCATTGCGCGCCATAGCGGGGATGCGCCACGCGATTGCCCTAGCGATGGCCCGCTCGAATCGCGACATCCCCCATTACTACCTCTCGACTCAGATCGACATGAGCCAGGCGCTCAATTGGCTCGAAAAGTTCAATCAGCCGCGGACAATCGAGCACCGCGTCTTACCGGCAGCGCTTCTGTTGAAGGCCGTGGCGCAGGCACTCGTGCAGGTTCCCGAACTGAATGGCTTCTGGACCGATGATCAGTTGAAAGTTTCCGCGGATGTGCATCTCGGCGTGGCGATTTCCATTCGCGGTGGCGGTCTTATGATCCCGGCGATCCTTTCCGCCCGGAAAAAGTCCGTCGAGGAACTGATGGGGGCGCTTCGGGATCTCATCACGCGCGCCCGCTCCGGCCTGCTCAGGGGCTCCGAAATCACCGAGGGCACAATTACCGTGACCAATCTGGGCGATCTGGGTGTTGAGACGGTTTACGGAATGATTTATCCGCCGCAAGTCGCGCTCGTTGGCTTCGGCAAGATCACGGAGCGGCCCTGGGCCGAGCATGGCATGCTGGGCGCGAGGCCTGTATTAACGGCAACGCTGGCTGCCGACCACCGTGCGACGGACGGCCATCGAGGCGCGCAGTTCCTGCAGGCGCTGGATCATCTGCTGCAGGAACCGGAGAAACTATGACGGAGACCGGGATTCGGCAGGCGATCTTCGCGGCCCTTCATCAGGTCGCGCCCGAGGCCGACCCTCAACAGGTCCGTGCGGATGAGAACTTGCGGGAGGCCCTTGACATCGATTCCTTCGATTTTCTGAACGTTCTGATCGCGCTGCACGAGCGGCTCGGAGTGCAGATCCCGGAAGCTGATTACGGACAGCTTACGACCTTATCGGCCCTTGTTCAATATTTGTCGCGGAAACTGGTCGCTCCATCTGAAAAGGTTCCATAGCCATGCTTTACACGATTAAATCACGCAAACCCATCGCGGAGATCGAGCGTGATCTCGAGGAATCCGCCGCGCGTCACAAGTTCGGAATTCTCACGAGTCACAATTTACGTGAAACGATGAAGAAGAAGGGCGTGGAGTTCAACAGCAACTGCTGGATCTATGAAGTGTGCAATCCAGACCAGGCGAAGAAGGTCCTCGAAGCGAATGGCGCAATCTCCACCGCGTTGCCATGCCGAATCTCTGTCTATGGTGCCGAGGGTGACTACACTCTGGCGACGATTCTTCCGACCGCTCTCATGACCATGTTTGCCTCTCCCGAGCTCGCGCCGGTCGCTCAGGAAGTCGAAACTGTAATCAAGGCGATGATGCAGGACGCGGCAGGGGCATCGGTCGCGCTTTGAGACCTGGGAAAGCTTTGGACAACGCCCTTGAAGTCGAGCACTTATCGGTACGATTCGGCCAGGTTCCGGTCCTGCGTGACCTCAGCTTCCAGGTGGCCAAAGGAAACTCGTTAGCGGTTATAGGCCCCAACGGCGCCGGGAAAACAGTTCTCTTCCAGGCGCTCATCGGATCGCTTCCACACGAAGGAAGCATCCGGTGGTCGGCTGGCGTCAGAATCGGTTACGTTCCTCAGAAGCTCGATCTTGAGCGTGATGTGCCGATCACGGGGATGGACTTTCTTCGGGCCCGTGCGAGCCTTACCCAGGGATCGGAGTCCGAAATCCCACGCCTCCTCGATCTGGTCGGGATCTCCAGAGAAGTGAGCAAAAGCATGATTGGAACTCTTTCAGGAGGGCAGTTTCAGCGGCTGCTCGTCGGGTTCGCGCTTTTGGGCGATCCTTCGGTTCTTATGCTTGACGAACCAACAGCGGGCATCGACGAGCCCGGCCAAAAGCACTTAAACGAATTGGTGCATCATCTTCAGAAAGAGCGGGGGTTGACCGTGCTCTTCATCTCGCATGAGTTGTCCGTGGTCTATCAGTACGCCACCGAAGTGCTGTGCCTGGGGCGTGAACGAACATGTTTCGGGACGCCGCGGAAAATTCTCACGCCCGAACTGCTCCTGGAGATTTATGGGGCGCCGTTAGACTACCACGTGCATGACCATTGAAAATCTTCTGCTTTCGATCACGATGGCCGTTGCCGCGGGCATGGTTGGGTGCTTTGCCGTCATGCGCCGGATGGCTCTTGCCGCCGATGCACTGTCGCACGTCGCACTGCCCGGTATCGGAGTTGCGCTGGCGCTCCACATCAGCCCGATCTTCGGAGCCGCAGCGATGCTGTTCTTTGGAGGGCTATTGGTCTGGGCCGTTGAGGGAAAGGCGCGAGTCGGGACTGAGGCGGTCATCGGCGTGTTGATTTCGCTGGCGCTCGCGGTCGGCAGCATGACGACGTCCGGGGAAGAGCTGATTGAGGCGCTCTTCGGAGGCGCCGGGAAGATGACGCGGCCGGAAATCTCCTTCGGACTGGTCGCATCAGTTGCGATCGTCACCTTTGTTGTCACGCAGCGCAACAAACTTGTGGTGATGCTTGTATCGCCTGATGTTGCCCGCACAGCGGGGATAGATGTCCGGCGGCTGAACCTGCTATTCCTTGAAACACTCGCGCTCACCATCGCGCTCGGCTTGCGGTATTTGGGAGTGCTTCTGATGGGAGCTTTGATCATCATCCCTGCTGCCACAGCGAAGCGCCTGGCCAGCAATCTGACGACGATGCTGGTAGTAGCAGTTACGATTGCGGTTGCGGCAACCCTCCTCGGAACCTGGCTGGCAGGTTGGCTCCATCGCGAGACGGGGCCGCTCATCGTCAGCGTTGCCGCTGGGTTCTTCATACTTAGTTTCCTGCGGCGATAGTGGCCACTGAATTTGGCGATCCAGTTGCACAACCTGATCGCGATTCAGGAGATATCGAACATGCCACGGTGGTTGAAATACGTTCTATTATTCCTGATCCTTTTGCTGGTCGCAGCGATTCCTCTCGCCATGCACCGTTAGCGGGGCATCGCGCAAGCAGCCCTTCTCAACCAGCTTCGCGATAACGCGTTGCGCGGCTACCTGCGGTGCCTCGCGGTCACTGTGAATAACGAGGGCCGGATTTTCGGGCGCCTCGTATGCCGTCTGAAGTCCGGGTACAGTTCCGGATTTGCCCTCGCGGCCCTTCTGATAGATTCCTTTCGGATCCCTGGACATGCACACTTCGAGCGGGCAATTGATGTAGACTTCCAGGAATCGTGAGATTTTGGCGCGCGCCTCGTCTCTGTAACAGCGCCGGTTCGCGGTTGCATCGAAGATTACTGGCACGCCATGGTCAACGAGCAGCGTGCCGATGTAGGTCATCTGGCGATAAAAAAGTTCTCTCTCTTTTTCGCCGTAGCGCGGGTTGGGAGTCAGAATTTCGCGCAGCGAGTCGGATTCAAGAACGGCAACGTCAGCGCCACGGTTCTCCAATTCCGCCTTCAGCGATGCCACGAGCGTCGACTTCCCGGAGGCTGGCAGGCCCGTAACCCAAATCGCGAAGGCAGATTTGGTCCTACGCTCCACAGTAGTCATTCGCTCTCCCGGGATCAAAGCTCTCGCTTTCCAGCACAGCGATAATGAACGCGAATAGCCTCCGGCGTACTGTGTCTGAGAGCGTCGGATACCAAACCGGGCTCGCCATCACAAGTCCGCGGAAAGCAAAAAAAGGCGCTGCAACTTTCAACACTTCGCGATCGCCGCTCTTTTCCAGGTATCGATTCCAGAAACGTTGAAACAAGCTTTCAAAGCCGCCCTCGAGCCGCCCGCTGCGTTGGAGCGAAAAGAACAAGTAGTTCAAGGCTAACGATGTCACATCGTCCGCGGGATCGCCGTATTCGCCGCGAGAACGATCCAGAAGCGAAAAGTTCGTTCCTGACCGAAACAAAATATTCCACGGATGGAAGTCTCCGTGAACTTGCCGCAGACGGTGCGTGCGTTCTTTGAGGCGCCATCGCCAGCTCACGCATAGATGTTCCACTCGCTCAAGGAAGCCCGGTGAAATCAGCGGATGCCTGGGATAAGAATCGGTGATGCCCATGATGCATTCGCCATCGCCCACCAGTTCACGGACGCGCCTGACATACAGGCCGGGATCGCTTCCTGGCAGATGATGAATCTCCACGAGGTAGTCGCAAAGCGCATCGGCCCGAGCCAGATCGAGTTCAGTCACCACGCCTGAGTCTCGAATGCGTTCCAGATCGTGCGAATAACTCTCGCCTTCCAGATACTCTGTCAGTAGACAGAACTCTTCCACCCCTCCAAGCGCAATGAGTTGACCGCCAGCCTGGAAACCACCAACGTCCAGCGAGCGGACATGCCGTGGAAGGCGATTGAAGGCACGATGCTCCCAAAGAAGCTCTCGGGCGCGGTCGGCCATGTGCTCGTGACCGAATGGGCCGGGCGTAACCGTGTGTAATACCGCGCTGCGGCGCTCGTTTTTGATCTGAAAATCGACTTTCAGCGGGATGCCATACCCATAGGCTTTGACATCGTGGGCGTCAGGTTCGCCACCAGGGATGGTCACATTGAAGATGGTCACCGGCGCGCCAAGTACGGCCTCCAGATAGCGCTCCAGCTCAGCCCGCTTCAAGTCCGGCACGAAAACCCCATTGGCTAAGCTTCGGCACCGCGCGGTACGACGCGATTCCAGATGAAACCCACTGCCCAGCCCACAACGTATCCGATTACGGCCGTCACCAATACCAGGCCAGCCGCAGTGCTGAGATTAAACTCCGCGACCTTGTATGGAGGCGTGATCATGTGTAGCCGAAAGATAAAATCGATGACGGCCTGGGCCACTCCAAGGGCAACCAGGGTCGACCAGAGAAGGTGCCAAACCGCCAGGAACGACCCGAAAACAAGCCCCACAGTGTACGGACGGATATGCTTCATAACGATCCTCCCATGCGTAAGATTGCAGTTCATGTGCCATGAGCAAGCTTGATCCTGATCCTCTGGAGATCACGCTCCAGGCATTCGCTGAAACTGACCGGGTAGGGAGTTGTCGAAGGCTGTAACGCTCGAAGATGGGAGGGAAGGCTTGCGAGCTCAGATTGAAAGCGCTGCCGCGACTCCTCAAGTTTGACGTGGGTGATGGGTGCGCCCCGTTGCATAACCGGTTGCAACAGCGGCTTGCCAGGTAGTTGCTCGTCGAACCTCCCGACGACATCGCGGACCACGCATCCGTTCTCGCTCTGCCGGAACACCTGCTTGCGGCCCGGATACAGAACCTTGCCGGGGGAAAGTTTCAGCCGTCCCTTTCCCCCGTATTCCACCAGCTTGTAAGCCATGTCGAGATGGGAGGCATCCTCCATCACTGCGAGCCTGGTTCCCACGCCAAACGCATCAATCGGCGCACCAGAGTTCACGAGCCGCTGGATCTCATACTCATCGAGGCCACTCGAAGCAAAGATTGTTACGTGCCGCAGGCCGGCTTCGTCCAGCATCTTCCGTGCGCCGCAAGCCAGCGCGCCGAGATCACCGGAATCAAGGCGGATAGCCTGCACGCGGAAGCTCCTGCCAGGCTTTCGACTTAACTCGATCACCTTGCGGACGCCTTCGAACGTGTCATAGGTGTCGACCAGAATGGTGGTCTCTGGATAAAGCCCCGCGAAAGCTTCGAACGAGGCCGTTTCACAATCATGCGCCTGCACGTAACTGTGAGCCATCGTTCCAAAAACGGGAATGCCGTAAAGTTGGCCCGCAAGGACGTTCGAGGTCCCCGACCCTCCCGCAAGATAGGTGGCACGGGCAACCTTGAGAGCGGCATCAGTCCCATGAGCTCGACGCGAGCCGAAGTCCACAATGCCGCGGCCTCCGGCGGCTTCCACCACACGCGCAGCTTTCGCGAGTGCCAGGCTTTGAAAGTGAACCTGGTTCAACACCAGTGTTTCCATCAACTGCGCTTCGATGATCGGCGCGACCATCTGAACAATCGGCTCGTTTGGAAAGACCGGCGTTCCTTCCGGCAACGCATAAACATCGCCAGTAAAACGAAGATTCTTCAGCCGTTCCAGAAATGCCTTCGAGAACTCCTTGTACTGACCCAGATAGTCCAGTTCCCGGTCTTCGAAGTGGAAGTCCGAAAGAAAATCGATCACGTCCCCAATCCCGGCCGCCGCAATGTAGTTGCGATTCGCAGGCAATTTGCGAAACGTCAGCTCGAACACGGCACGCTCATCCATCTGCTCGCTCGCATAGGCCTGCGCCATGGTGAGTTCGTAGAGGTCAGTGAAGAGCGGGGACGTTCTCATGGATTCAGAGGTTTTGGACTGCTTGTTCGACCCGTTGCGCCAGCGCGGAATACGACTCGCCCTGTAGACAAATGGGCGGCCCAATGGAGACCTCGACTGGTCCCGGATGCGGGATTTTGGTGTGTCGTGGCAGGATGCGGCCGGCTCCGCCCAGCCGAATGGGTACGACGGACAGATGGAGGCGTGAAGCGATCATTCCGATTCCCGGAAAGAAGCGACCGATTTCGTCAGTAGCCGAGCGCTCGCCTTCAGGAAAGATCAGGATTGACCAGCCTTCTTCCACTAACTCACCCATGTAGCGGATAGATTCTCGCGCGCCCGTTTCGGTTTGGGGAATCGGGAATCCATTGAACAGGAGCGCCACCAGGAAGTACAGCAACCCGTTCGTCCATCTCTCGCCCGGAGAGTGCTTCTCGGGATGGAAGTGAGCCTCGAAATACTCCTTCCACATCACGGGAGCAATTCTGCGTCTCCAATACAGAGGAAGGCTGGCGAGAACGACGGGCGTATCGAAGTGGCTCTGATGGTTTGCCGCGAAAATAACAGGACCGCGAATACCACGCAGATTCTCAAGTCCGGTGACCTTGCGTCGAGCGATGATCTTTGAGGCGGGCAGGAAGATCCCTTCGAGCACGGCTCCGCGAATCAGTTTCGCGATCCACCGCCGGTTATAGGTGGGGAACGAGGTCTTTTCGGCGGCTGCCATCGGCTTCGCCAGATCCGCAATTCTGCTCACCTGCGCAAACGCGCTCTCGTCGATGCTGGTATCCAGCTTTTCTTCGATATCCATCATGAGCTCCACGCGGTCGAGCGAGCTGAGTCCGAGTTCTTCAATCGTGGTGTCAGGATTTATCGTCCGGTCCGGTGCGTACTTCTGTATCAAACCTGCAAGGTCCGTCCCAGGTTTCACTGGAGGTGGAACGGCGCCCTGCTCATGTGCGCGGGCGATCTCGGCGCGCCGAAGCTTTCTGGTGGTTCTGGTACGCGGCAACTCACTTCCTGCCCAGACCGAAACGGAGCGGATCTTCTGGTGGTCTTCCAGCCTGGAGTTCGCCTGGCGAACGATCTCGTCGGCATTTGCGTCGGGCTCCAGCACAAGTACGGCCCGGACTCGATCTTTCCCAATCACCGCTGATTCTCGAACTCCCGGCAAATGGTCCAACACACCTTCCACATCTTCGGGAAAGACTTTGAGCCCTTCGGGCGTGACGATCACGTCCTTCTTCCGGCCGCGAATGATCAGATTGCCGTCAGCGTCAAGTTCCCCGAGGTCGCCTGTTTGAAACCAGCCGTCCCGGAAGGCTTCTACGGTTAGTTCGGGTGACTCGAAGTACCCAGACGTCACGTTATCCCCGCGAACCAGCACTTCTCCGTCTTCCGCGATTCTCACGTCTACACCAGCGAGCGGTTTCCCTGTAGTCCCGCGCTCGACATGGAATGGGTGGCTGAAGCTGATTACAGGTGCGGTCTCGGTGAGGCCGTAACCCTGGACGACAACGAATCCCAGGTTTGACCAGAACCTCTCCAACTCCGCTGAGAGTGGCGCGCCTCCCGAAACCACGCAGCAGAACTTCCAGCCGAACATGCGGTGTATAGGGCGGAATTGCCACCAGCGGCGAGGCCATGCCCGCTCTGCTCCCCTGGTGGTGGCGGCTTCGGGAAACCGATGCACGATGAAGTCGCGCAGCACCTGAAGGACTTTCGGGACCGAGACCAAAACGGCGATGTGCCGTGAGCGGATCTGGCGCGCGATCTCATTCGGGCTGGAGCTTGAAATGAACACCACCGACGCGGGGATAAGCGGCGGAACGAACGTCGCCAGCGACTGGCCGAACAGGTGGCTCATCGGCAGAAGATTGAGGATTCGCAGAGGAGCGAACGGGCGAACGTACCTGCGGTAGGGCGCGATCTGATCTTCGATCGGCCGGATCTGCGCCGCGAGATTCCGGTGACTGATTACGACCCCTTTCGGCTCAGCGGTGGTTCCCGAAGTGAAGACGATCTCGGCAACATCATCGGCAGACACTGGAGTTCGTTCAGGCTGAACTTGCTCCGTGCTTTGCTCGATCTCCGAAAGCCGCCAGACCGGAAGCTGGTTAGTCGAGCTTACCTCCGGAACACGGTCACCTGCCAGGACCAAACGTGGCCGTACCTTCTGCTCCATCTTGCGGAACAGATCGAGCGAAGACTGCGACTCGACGGGGACGACTACGACGCCTTCGAGCAGGCAGCCCCACAAGGCGACGATCCAGCCGGGACGGCTCTCGGACCAGACCATCACAGAATCTCCCTTGTGGATTCCTTGATCCCGGAGCCGGGCGGCGAATGCGCCTGCCAGCCGCGCCACCTCCACATACCGGAAAGTCCAACCTCGAAAGCCGTCGTCGTAGATGATGAACTCTTGCTTGTACTGCGCGATTCGACTCAGGAACTGCGGCAATTCACTCAGGCCTGAACAAGGCTCGGCAGCGGCCGGTTCTGCGCTCTCTCGAACTCGGGTGGCGGGTGGCATTTCTCAGGGACTTCTGTCAGTTGGGCACTTTTTTGGCCAGATCCCAGACCTTAGATCCGTTCATCACTTCTCATGGGCGGCGGTGCTGGTCTGACAACGATCACGCGCACGATCGCCGGGAAGTTGGATCATGGCGGCAACCTGCGTGCTTGATGACATCCGCAGGGAGGAGTGACAAATGCCAGCGAAACGCCAGACCCAACAGAGCGCACGGCCGGATGAAGATCTCGCACGGGATATTCGACACGCTCTCAGATTCGATAACGATGTTCCCGACGAACGAATCACGCTACAGGTTGAGCGCGGAACGGTGACACTCCGGGGAACTGTCGAGGCCATCGTTCAGAAGGAAACGGCAGAGGCCGACGCCAGAAGGGTCCGCGGCGTCCTCGGTGTCATCAATAAAATCGACGTCGAGCCTGCCACCGCTGGAACGGCGGCGCATTAAAGGCCGTGACGCGAACCTTCAGTGGGCTGGTGCGCTTACCAACCGGCCCTCAGCGCGCGCGATCGATAACGTAGTCTTGATCGCAGTGTCAGGGTTGAGAGAAATCGAATCGATCCCTTGTTCTGTCAGCCACTCCGCGAACTCCGGAAAATCCGATGGCGCTTGCCCGCAAATGCCGATCGGCTTTCGAGCGCGCTGTGCGGCAGTGATGGCATCGGCTATGAGGCGGCGGACCGCGGGGTTGTTTTCATCGAATAGCCGCGCAATTGTGCCGGAATCCCGATCGAGCCCGAGCGTGAGTTGGGTAAGGTCGTTGGAGCCAATCGAATAGCCATCGAACACCTCCAGGAACTCCCGGGCCAGCACGACATTGGAGGGCAACTCGCACATCGCATAAATCCGGAGCCCGTTTTCACCTTGCGCGAGGCCGTTCGCGCGCATCGCTTCGATCACCTTCCTGCCTTCGTCCACCGTGCGGCAGAATGGGATCATCACGATCACATTCGTGAGTCCCATCTGGTTGCGCACGCGAGCCAGTGCGGCACATTCCAAAGCAAACCCTTCTGCATAGCCGGGATGATAATATCGCGATGCCCCGCGGTATCCGAGCATTGGATTCTCTTCGGCCGGCTCGAATTCGTTGCCGCCGATCAGGCGTGCGTACTCGTTCGTTTTGAAGTCGCTTGTTCGTACGATGACCGGTTTCGGATAAAACGCCGCCGCGATTTGCGCAATACCTTCGCTGAACCGCCGGATGAAGAACTCCCTGGGAGCCTCATCGCCGATGCGCCTGCGAATCTCTTCGATTGCCCTGGCATCCTGGAGCTTCGGAAAACGGCAGAGAGCCATTGGATGGATTCCAATGTGATTGTTGATGATGAATTCCGTTCGGGCCAGCCCTACCCCGGCATTTGGAATGATGGCAAACTTGAAAGCCTGGGCAGGGTCACCGACGGTGAGCATGATCCTGGTGCGCGTTTGAGGCACGGAGCCTGCGTCGATCTGCTCGATCCCAAATGGAATTCGGCTCTGATAAACGTGGCCCTCCGACCCCTCAGCGCAGCAAACAGTCACCACTTGTCCGGTTGTGAGAATATTCGTTGCGTTCCCCGTACCCACGATGCAGGGGATTCCAAACTCCCGTGACACGATGGCTGCGTGGGCGGTCCGCCCTCCCTGTTCGGTGACGATGGCGGTAACGCGGCGCATGACGGGCTCCCAATCGGGGTCGGTATTGCGGGCAACAAGGACTTCTCCATCTTTAACCGTTGAGAGTTCGGCGAGGTCGCGTACGACACGGACCTGTCCGGCGCCGATCTTCTCGCCGACCGCCTGCCCAACGACTAAAGGCGTGCCGCCATCTCCCTTGAGCTTGTAGACCTGGGCAGTCGCCGTCCTCGGTCCAGCCGAGTGCACGGTCTCCGGCCGCGCCTGCAGTATATAGAGCTCGCCCGTGAGTCCATCCTTCGCCCATTCGAGATCCATGGGCATCGGGTGCCCTGCTATCTGCGAATAGTGCTTTTCGATCAGGCATGCCCAACGAGCGAGCTTCAGCACCTCTTCATCCCGGAGCGAGAAGCGCTGACGATCTTCCGGTCGCGTGGCTTCACTCCGTGTCGTCCGTGTGCCCTGGGCATAAACCAGCCGCACTTCTTTCGATCCAGTGCGTCGGCTGACGATTGCGTTGTTTCCGCTCAACAACGTGGGCTTGAACACCAGCCATTCGTCGGGCGTGACGACGCCCTGGACCACAAACTCGCCAAGCCCGTAAGAACCCGTGACGGTCACAATATCGCGAAAGCCCGACTCGGTATCAAGAGTAAAGATCACGCCCGAGCTGGCAAGGTCCGAGCGCACCATCGGCATGACGCCGACCGATAGAGCCACTTTGAGTTGGGAAAAACCGAGTCTCGCGCGGTAACTGATGGCGCGATCCGTGAAAAGCGACGCGAAGCATTGATGAACGGCGCGCAGCAGGTTTTCAGGCCTGCGAACGTTTAAGAATGTCTCGGCGGCCCCTGCGAACGATGCTTCAGGCAGATCTTCCGCCGTGGCGGAGGAACGGACTGCAAACTCGGGTTCGCGGCCTAAGCGGGCAGTCAGACGTTCATATGACTCAACGATCGCCCGTTTCAGTTCAGCCGGAAGTGGAGTCTCAAGAATCGCCGCGCGAGCTGCATGGCCGCGTTCAGTGAGCTCTTCGACATTTTCGGGATCGAACTTTTGGAAGAGCGCTTCGAGCTTTCCTCGAAGGCCAGCCTGATCGAGGAGGAGCCAATAAGCCTCCGATGTGATGGCAAAGCCATCCAGCACACCGACCCCCTGAGGCTTGAGCGCCCTGAACAGCTCGCCCAGCGAGGCGTTCTTGCCGCCGACGCGCGCGATGTCCGCCATCCCAATCTCTTCGAAATCAAGGGTGAACTTTGCCATTGTGTCTCTCCTGTTCGGCCTGGCTCAACGTCCTCGTCCGCGCGAAGGTGGCGACGGTCTCGAAGGAGATGACCGGCGGGGAGCGCTTCGCGGTGGGACCGTGGTTCCTGGTACTCCAGGGGACTGGCCACGATTCTCGAACTCGCGCTGGCGGGATTGGCCCAGGGAACGCGACTCCCGCTGTCGTTCGAGTCCAGGATTGGCAGGCGTTCTCCGCCATTGTCCGGAGCTCTTCTGCTCATACCAGCCATCGGACCGGTGCTGGTAAACCCGTCCATCTCTGCCGGCGTATAGATCGGGCCGTCTGAAGCCGGGTGAAATTGGCCCACGCGGCTGGAACGTACGGGCGACGACGGCGTTGCCTCCCCAACGGCTATAGGCGTTCACGTTGCCGCGAATCCATGTTCTATTGGGAGTTCCCCAATGCGGGTTCCAGTGCTCGACAAAAACGCGATGCGCAACCGGAGTAGTGTGATACCACCAGTAATGCCCTACTGGCCGCCAGAACCAGCCGCCGCTCCAATAGCTGAACCGGAAACCGAATCCCCAGGTCCAGGGCCATCCGCACCAGTAATCGCCGCAAAGGACGCCCGGATACCTCCAGCCCGTCCCGAACACGACCACCCCGTCTGAAAGGAATGCTCCCAAATATCCAGGCGTATAGCCGACGTACACGAACTCCGGTGTTGCGCCGTAGACATACACATAGCGGACGTGGAAGAGCGGAGAACCTGGAAAAATCGTATAGATGGCCGCGGGAATCATATCCGCCACGACCCAGGGACCCGTGGCGGAATCCGCCACGAACCAAACCCCGTGCTCGACCGCGTAATAGCGTCCCTCAGCATGAATCACCTCTGACGAAGTGTTGATGGCGTACTCCAGACTCGTGCCCTCAATCGGGCGGAATTGGGGAGGGCCGCTATAACGAACTTCCAGCGTGGCTTCGCGGCGGCGCACGGTAGCGGTCTGTGGAATCTGATTCGCGATCACGGCCTCGCGAGCTTGTTCCGTGCCGGGAATGGATGCGAGGACGTATCCTTTCGGGCTATCGGGAGCAATGCGCGTGAAATCGCGCGGCAACTGTTCGCCGGCCACCCATTCCCACGGCGCGTCAAACGACTTTGAACGAAACCATCGGCCCGCGAGCAGAGTGTAGTATTGCTGGTTCTTCGTGTCCATGAAGATGTCGTTGTCGGAGTTGGTCACGTAGAGCAGACTCGTCCTGGGTATTGGCGCATATGAGGGTTCACCGCGCGTGATCAGAAGTTCCGCGGGATTTGTACTCACGTAAACCGCGGGAGTATTCTCGAGTGACGGAGCTGGCGCCGATGCGCCGGGTTCCTTCTCTTCGTCTTTAGTGAATTGCTGCCTGATATCGTTCAGTTCTGGCGGCGGATTCGGCAAGACGGTCCATGGGCCCCTGAGCGATGACGCCGTCATCCACCAGCGCTCGCCATCGAGATAGAACGAACCGGCCGAGGAATCGAATAAAAGCAGCGCCGGCGTGTTGAGGACGCGGCTGTAGCGCGTGCCCTCGATAGCGCGGTAGACCGGATCGCCTTCGATCAGAATCAATACTGCTGGCGCCTTGCTCAAGAAGATATTCGGAGGATCGTTCTTCAGCCGGACTGTCTCAGCTTTCGTTTCCGCCTGAGTGATGCTGAGGTCAGCCAGCAGCCGGTCGAGTGAAACAGTTCGCGGCCAGCTGGGAACGCTGTCCTTCACGGCTTTGAGCAACGTTGGCTGCAAGGAGGTCGCCGAAGGAAAGTTCGCATCTTTGATGGCGATATCCTCAAGGGCAACAAGCCTTGTTTCCCGGTCGACCTCCGTCCTTGCACTAATCGAAACGATGCCAAAGATCTGCGAAGGGTCTTGCCCTCGCGTCAGGATCACGGCTGATCGGGCTTCGATCCGGTTGTCTTTCCAGGCGTCGACCTGGGGCTGATAGATCACCAGGTGAATGCTGTCTGTGGCGACTTCTCGCGGCCAATTGCCGTCCCCCGCAGCCGGCCCAGCCGCGAAGACCAGTAAGGATGAAAGACAACTCAGCAATAGAAAGACTTGACCGCCCATAAGGTCCTCGCGCTCTTAACGCGGAGGAGCATCTGCTATGCCACCTAAATGTCAGCGCTTGGTGCTGGGGATATTGGAGTTCCGAAATCGGTGCTGAGCGTCGCTGTCACGCAGTGCGCCATATCACGCAGGGCGGGCGCATGGGTAGTTCGAGATTCGAGGCAACTGGCCATTTGAAGCTGCCCACCAGGCGGCATTTCTCGACCCGGCCGGATCTTCGTTACGAATAGACGTAATGCCCCCGTCTATTTTTACGCTCCCCTGCGCTTCGAACGCCCCTTTGCCAAATTGCGTGGCAACACCACAACCGACCCGGCCGCTTGAGCCTGTTTCCGGGGATGGATCACTTTCACAGTGCTGGCTTGCGGTCCCTTCTCCCCCATCTCCTCAGCGAAGCGCACATGGGCGCCCACGCGCAGTTGGGTAAAGTGCCCATCGAGCACGCTGGCCTGATTGAAATAGACCTGACGATCGTCCGCCGTTTCGAGGAACCCATATCCCTCCTCAGGGAAAATCTCCTTCACCGCTCCTTCAGCCATCTTGTGGCTTGGCTTCGGAGATTCTTCCTGCTTGCGCTTGTAGTCTTGCAAACGCCGCGTCATTTCGTGGAAGGCCTCGCGGATCGCGCGCTCCGGACTTTTGTGAACAAGCACAGCCTCCGCCTCTTCGCGGGATTTTCCGACGTCGACATCCTGCAAGCTTGCGTGAAGCGATGGGGTGTGCTTGACAACAAGCTCTCCGCCTGGCAGACCTAAATCGATTCGCACGTGATAGAGCTTGCTGGACGGCGCACGCTGGGGGCGTTCCACCGCCACGCGGCAACTGGTGATCCGATCATAGAAGCGTTCGAGCCCGGCCGCTTCTTCGCGCACCATCTGCTCCAGACTCGCTTCTTTTTTCATGTTCCGAAACGTCACCTGTACAGGAAGTAACATAGCGCTGCTCCTTACCGGCGGCGCACAACTGTGCGTTCGTGCCTTTAGCTCGGGCCGTGCAGCTTCAATGCCAATCAGCGAGCGGCCTCTGGCGTTCGATAGCCTGGAGAATCTTGCTTTGCCATTTGCCGCAAAGTTCGAGGACATCGAGACTGAAGGTGAACCACGAAGTACTGGGGTCATCATCACGCCACTTTGCGCATCGCCGCGAATGGGGTACGATTCGTAACCCTATTGCGGCATTCGTGGATCGCGATAAACTACGTGGCCATCCACCACAGTCAGAAGCGCATCGATGTCTTTGATCTCGTCGACAGGGCATTTCAGAATGTCCTTCGAGATCACCACCATGTCGGCCAGTTTGCCGGGCTCGATCGATCCCTTGATCTTTTCTTCGAATGACAAATAGGCGCCATTGAGGGTCCACATCCGCAGCGCCTGCTCGCGCGTGATGGTCTGTTCGGGGCCAAGCACTGTGCCATCCGTGAGCTTGCGGGTAATCGCCATCCACATCCCGAAGAACGGATTGTAGGGATTGATGGCATTTCGCGAATCGAAGCCGACCATGTGGTCCGAACCGCCCGCCACCACAATGCCGTTCTCAAACAAGGAGCGCAGCGGAATAAAATTCTTCATGCGCTCGGGTCCAAAGATATCTTTGATAGCCGCGCCATCCTTATGCAGCCAGGCGGGCTGGCAATCGAAAACGACACCCAACTGCTTTGCCCGCTGGATCGCCCGCGGATCGGGGAAATTGCCATGCGTAACGGTGAAGCGGCGGCCCATGATCGGCCTTTCGCGATTGGCGGCTTCGTAGGCATCGAGCAGCAGATCGAGCGATCCGCCGCCCGTGACATGAGCGGTCATCTGCCATCCGAGTTCATCCGCGGTTTTCGCCATCTCGACCAGGTTCTCAGCCGGCACTGACAAGACGCCCCGATATCCGGGATCGTGATAGCCATAGAGATCAGTGTGCTCTCCGTATGGCTCGCGAAGATACGCGGTGCCGAGGAGAATGCCGCCATCGGCGATCACTTTCAGCGAACCAACCCGGTACCAGTCGTCCCCCATCCCCGTGACGAAGGGAATGGACTCAATTTCCTTCCGCACGTCGGCCGGCGTTCCTTGTCCGGTCATCAGATAGGTGACATAGCTGCGAACCGTGAGTTCGTTTTTCTCCCGCAATTCCTGGTAGACGCGAAACCCCTCAGGATGCTCGGAACGATCGATCACGCTGGTGATGCCGACGGCGTTGTACGCCTTCTGCATGGCCTTCAGGGCCCAGACCATGTCGTCGTGAGTTGCGGTTTTCGACGTGCGCAGCGGCTTCAGCAACTGCGGCGCGCCGATGATCAGGCCGGTAGGCTCGCCGTTCTTGTCTTTAATGATCTTGCCGTTGGCCGGCTCCGGCGTATCGCGCGACACGCCGATCATGCGGAGCGCCGTCGAGTTGAGTGCGGAGCTGTAGCCGTTGTCCGTCAATGCGGCGCGATCGGGTGCAGCCGCGTCGAGTTCCTGACGGGTCGGATAGCGGTGCTCGTCGAGCCGCGAGGAGTACACCTTCGGAATCAGAATAATGCGGTTGGGAGGAAGCGAATCGACGCGGTTACGAATGTATTTCTGAATCTCGGGAATCGACTTCAGGACAGGAATCGGGCCATCCTGCTCGGCAAGCGCCGAAGTAATGGGATGGGTGTGGCTGTCTTCGAGGCCGGGCAGAACAGTGCGGCCATGGAGGTCGATCATGCGTGCGGAGGGCCGGGCGGCTTTGCGAACTTCGGCAAGCGTGCCGACGGCCAGGAAATGGTTGCCTCGTATCGCGACCGCCTGGACGGCAGGGTGACTGTCCCACACAGTGACGATGTGGCCGTTGTAATAAATGACGTCCTGCGCAGGCTGCTGGGCAGAGAGCACCAGGGGCAGCAGGATCAGAAGCGAGGCCGGACATGTCAGCCAGGCGGGTCTCGGGCGGGTTCCTGCCGGAGTTAGTCGAATGCGATTCATAACTTGCGCCCGTAGTCGAGCTTCGGGTACCAGTCCGCGCCGCGGCCTTCCGGTGTGTAGTCCAGCATTTGCCAGAGCAGATCCGCATCGGGCGCGCCGCGCGGGTCCTGCCCGGGGTCGGACATTTCGCCGCTCATTTCGCCGCTATAGAAATGGCGGACAACCCCGCCGCGGCGTGTGAAGACGCTGAAGCCAGGAACGTCGGCGTCTTCCGCGTTCACGTAAGCGCGCGTATATTCGCCGGATGTGTCAGAGAAAAACCGGAGGTTCATCAAATTGCGCTGCTTCTGAAATTCGAGCAAACGCTCGATGGGCGAGCGGGCAGTGACCGCCATCGCAACGCGCTCGCGCAGGTTGACGGCGGCGCCGTTCCAGGAAGTCAGAAACGAAGTGCAGCTGGGGCACGCGGCCGCGCGCTTCGGACCGAACATCATGCTGTACACCATCAGCGTGTCTTTGTCGCCGAAGAGACTGGAAAGAGAAACGGAGCCGCTGGCGCCGCTGAATTCGAAATCCTTTGGAATGGCGCCGCCAGGCGGAAGCGCGCGCCGCTGTTCCGCCACGCGTTCCAGATGACGGCGAAGCTCAATCTCTTCGGCGAGAAGGGCATTGCGGGCCGCGCGATAGTCCGCACTCTCATTCGGGACGTGAGCCTTATTCTTTGCGGCGAGTTGCGTCGCTGAAATGAGTTCCGGCATGTCACTACGATAGCGAAACGGCGCTCGTCCATTCTGCTATGCTGGGGGCGCAATGCCGGAGTGCAGCCACCTCGATCAGGTTCAGGATGTTCAGCCGCACACGCGCGGCTGCGAGGAATGCCTCAAAATGGGCGATTCCTGGGTACACCTGCGGCTCTGCATGACGTGCGGACACGTGGGTTGCTGCGATTCCTCAAAGAACAAGCACGCCACGAAACATGCTCACCGCGCCAAACACCCGATCGTGCGCTCCATTGAGCCCGGCGAAGACTGGGGCTGGTGTTACGTCGACGAAGTTGAGCTGGATTTTTCCTGATCCGGATGGCGGCGCTGGTCGAGTTCGGCAACGTCCGGTATCAGGCAGGCGGCCGCGAAATTCTGCGCGGTGTCGATCTCACTGTCGAAGAGAATGAAACCGTCGTTCTGCTGGGGCGCAGCGGTTCCGGCAAGACAACCCTTCTGAAAATGGTGAATGGCCTCATCGCGCCTTCGTCGGGCGAGGTGCGGTTTGGCGGAACGCCGGTGAACGCGCAGGATCCAATCCAAATGCGGCGCCGGATCGGCTACGTGATTCAGGATGGCGGCCTGTTTCCGCACTGGACGGTTGCCGAAAATACCGGTCTGGTTCCTGCGCTCGAAGGGTGGCCCCGCGAAAAGACGGAAGCGCGTGTGACGGAGTTGCTCGATGCGGTGGGGCTTGCGCCCGGCACCTACGGGTCGCGCTATCCGCGGCAGCTCTCGGGCGGTGAGAAACAGCGGGTCGGGATTGCGCGCGCGCTCGCGGCGGACCCGCCGCTGCTGCTGCTCGATGAGCCTTTCGCGGCGCTCGATCCGGTGACGCGCTTCGGAATGCAGCGGCACTTCGCGGAACTGCGGAAAGCATTCGGCAAGACTGCCATCTTCGTGACGCACGATATCCGCGAAGCGCTGACGCTCGGCTCGCGGATCGCGCTGCTGAAGGATGGGGCCATTGAAACGATCGCCTCGGTGGAAGAATTCGCGCGATCGACTTCGCCTGAAGCGCGGGAATTTCTCGCCACTATCGAGGATGGCCATGCTCACGCGTGAGATTGTCAGCCTGACGCTGGAGCATCTCTGGCTGGTGGCGATTTCGGTGATTGCCGCCATCGCAATCGCCGCGCCCTCGGCTGTGTGGCTCGCCAGGCACGCGCGCGGCCGGCGTTGGGCGCTCGGGACCGTGAACATCATTCAGACGATTCCCAGTCTCGCGCTGTTCGGTTTCCTGCTGCCGGTTCCGCTGATCGGCGGAGTCGGGAAGCGCACGGCAGTCATCGCGCTGATCCTCTATGCGTTGCTGCCGATTCTCCGCAACACCGTGGCCGGCATTCTCGGCGTCGACGCCGGAGTGCGCGAATCCGCCATGGCGATGGGCATGACGGACGGCCAGATTCTGCGGCAGGTGGAACTGCCGCTCGCGATGCCGATGATTCTGGCGGGTGTGCGCATCGCGACGGTCACTACAATCGGAACAGCGACAATCGCCGCCGCTATCGGAGGAGGAGGACTCGGGACATTTGTGTTTCGGGGAATCGCGATGGCGGATTCGAAGACGATTCTCGCAGGCGCTGTGCCGGCGGCGATGATGGCGATTGTGGCAGACGAGGTTCTCGAATGGATCGAACGCCGGTTCTCTTATTAGCGGTTGTGCTGGCTGGTTGCGCGTCGACGCCTCACATTACCGTCGGTGCGAAGAATTTCACCGAGCAGATGGTGCTCGGCGAAATTGTGGCGCAGCAGATTGAGCGGCGCATGGGAATGGAAGTGGAGCGTAAATTCGGACTGGGCGGCACACTGCTCGCACAGGAAGCGCTGCGCACCGGAAGTATCGATGTCTATCCCGAATACACCGGGACCGCACTCACCGCAATCCTGAAGCAGCCGGTCCTGAAAGATGCGCACGCGGCCTTTGCCCAGGTGGCAGCGGGATACCGCCAATGGGGCATTGAATGGCTCACCCCGCTGGGATTCAACAACAGTTTCGCGATGGTGGTGCGGACCGAGGATGCGCGGGCTCAGAACCTGAAGACCCTCAGCGATGCGGCGCATCGTCCGGCGGCATGGCGCGCCGGCGTCGGCTATGAATTTACGCAGCGTCCCGACGGGCTGCATGGCCTGGTTCGAACATATGGACTACGTCTCGATGGGCCCCCGGTCACCATGGACCTTGGGTTGCTCTATCAGGCGCTTACTTCCAAAAAAGTGGATATCGCGGCGGGGAGCGCCACGGACGGTATGCTGGCACATCAGGAGTTCACGGTTCTCGAAGACAATCTCCATTACTTCCCGCCGTATGAGTGCGCACTTGCCGTGAGGAACGACGCGGAGAAGCGTTTTCCCGAATTGCACAAGGTACTCGCGGAGCTTTCCGGCCGTATTTCCGACAGCGAGATGCGGCGAATGAACGAACTGGTGGACGTTCAGCACAAACCAATTGCTGAAGTGGCGCGTAACTTTATCGCCACATTGAAGTGAGACAATCCAGGCGGAGAGGGAGAAGAATTGATGGTGACGGAAGCCTTAGAAGCCACGCGCCACACTCTGCTTACACGGCTGGAAACCGCGCGGGGCGAGACGGACGCGCTGTTTCGGACTGTGAAAACGGAGGCCATGTATGACCGGCCGATTCCCGAACGGCACCGGATCGTTTTTTATGTCGGCCACCTCGAAGCGTTCGATCGAAATCTGTTAAGCGACCCCGCAACCGCGCGAAGTGAATTCGACGATTTGTTTGCATTCGGCATCGATCCCGTCGGCGGCAATCTTCCCACGGACGGGCCCCGGGACTGGCCCAGCCTCGACGTCGTGTACGACTATCGCGAGCGGACGCGCGCCCATGTCGACGATTTGGTGGAACAGTTGGCGGCCCGCGGCGATGCGGAGTTCGAGGTGCGGCTGAATGTCGCGATCGAGCATCGGCTCATGCATGCGGAGACGCTGGCCTATATCTTTCACCAGCTGCCATACGGCCTCAAGCAGGGCGCGGAGACGCACAGCGCACCGTCCCCTCATCCGATTTCCTCCACCCCGGTGAGGATTCCCGCCGGACACGCGACTCTCGGGCTGCGCCGCGACTCGGGCGTTTTCGGGTGGGACAACGAATTCGAAGCTCATACGGCCGCGGTTCCTGAATTTTCCATCGCACGGCGCAAAGTCACGAACGGCGATTTTTTGCGATTTCTGAATGACGGCGGTTATCAGGAGCGCTCGCTGTGGTCGCCGGACGATTGGGAATGGCGGTCTTCCAGTGGAACGACGCATCCGCTGTTCTGGAAGCAGCGCAACGGCGCGTGGATGTATCGCGCGATGTTCAGCGAAATTCCGCTGCCGCCGCATGAGCCGGTATATGTCAGCCAGGCGGAAGCTTCGGCGTATGCGAGATGGCAGGGCAAAGCGCTGCCGGCTGAGGAGCAATGGCATCGCGCGGCGTCGGGCTCGACCGAAATAGAAGATCTGCATGGCACCGGATGGGAATGGACCTCGACAAAGTTTGCGCCTTTCCCGGGATTCCAGGCGATGCCGTTTTATCCGGGATATTCGGAGCCTTTTTTCGACGGCAGGCACTACGTGATGAAGGGCGGAAGCCCGCGCACCGCGCCAGTCATGCTGCGCCCGAGTTTTCGAAACTGGTTCCAGCCCCACTACCCCTACGTTTATGCGGGATTCCGCTGCGTGGAAAAGGAGAGCGCGTGAATACAGCCATTGCGGCGGAACCGACTGCCCATCTGACCCGCCGGTTCGCCCTGGAAGTGCGGGAGGGTCTCTGCCGGACGGGACAGAAGACGCTGCCTTCGAAATATTTGTACGATGCGCTGGGCTCGGCACTGTTCGACGCGATCATGGCGCTTCCCGAATACGGACTGACGCGCGCCGAGGAGCGCATTCTGCGCCGGCACGCGGAAGAGATCGTGAGCTACGTGCCGCGGCCCGCGGTGGTTTCGGAATTAGGCAGCGGCAATGGAAGGAAGACGCGGTGGATCCTCAGCGCGCTCTGCGCGCGCGAGCCGCTTTCCTACTATCCGATCGAGATTTCCCATGCGGCACTGGCTTCGTGCGAATCGGAGCTGCGCGATATCGAGGCGGTCAGCATTGTCGGGGTGGAGCGCGAGTATCTTGACGGGTTGCGCGAGGTAGCGGCGGTGCGGCCGCCCAATTCGCATCTGCTGGTGCTGTTTCTCGGCAGCACAATCGGCAACTTCGATCGCGGCGCCGATGCGCGGTTCCTGGCGAGCGCGCGCGGCTTTCTGCGGCCGGGCGATTCGTTGCTTCTCGGCACGGATTTACTGAAGGCGGAAGATCGGATGATCGCGGCCTATGACGATCCACTCGGCGTGACGGCGGCGTTCAATCTGAATCTTCTGGTGCGAATCAATCGTGAGCTGGGTGCGGATTTCGATCCGCGGCAGTTCGCGCACGAGGCCCGCTTCAATCGCGCCACCAGCAGTATCGAGATGCATATCCGGTCGAGGCGGAAGCAGACGATACACGTCCGGCGGGATGACTACCGCGTGGCATTCGAAGAGGGCGAAACCATCTGGACGGAAGGCTGCCATAAACACTCGCCGGAATCGATCGACGAACTCGCGGCCGCATCCGGCTTCCGCCAGCGTGCGCAGTGGGTGGACGCGGAATGGCCCTTCGCCGAGACGCTGCTGACCGCTTGCTGAGAGCGCCCCGGGCAGAAGGCCGGCCCATCGTCAGACGAATTCTTTGAAGAGTTCTTTGGCGGGCCGGGCGATCACCTGGCGATCGACCAGGATGCCGTCTTCGCCGGCGACGTCGGAACCCGCATTCACAGCCGCTTCCACGCTGGCGTTATCGCCGGTCATCAGAACGAAGCCCTTGCCACCGAGCGCCATGGCGAGATGCACGCGGAACAATATGACGTTAGCGGCTTTCACTGCCGCGTCGGCCACGTCGATGATGCTCGATGCGGAAAACGTTTCGATGATGCCGAGGGCATCGGCCGCCGCGGGATCGAGCACGACGTTGCCCATGATGGCGGGAAAGATGGAAGGATGAACGCGCGTGATGTGGCGCTTCTCGATGATCGCGCCGCGCCCTGCGCTGTTGGCGGCTTCGAGCGACGCGCTCACCGCATCCGAGCTGCCCGCCACAGCCACCAGGAATTTGCCGGAACAGATGGTGCGCGCCATGATGATCTTCACGTTGGCGGCCTTGATCATGGCGTCTTCCACCGTATAGCCGCGGGCGACGCTCGAAAGCTCCACCAGTCCGATTGAATCGAGTTCTTCCATTGGTTTCTTCCTATGCCGTGATGGTCACGGAACTGCTCACGTCGGTCACGGTGCCATCGAT
>Ga0134125_10000488_pt1 | contig 53594 bp, 39 predicted proteins | sample KB31751_FD_96464 | JGI IMG/M metagenome (GOLD analysis project Ga0134125, IMG submission 96464) | Terrestrial soil microbial communities with excess Nitrogen fertilizer from Kellogg Biological Station, Michigan, USA - KB3-175-1 | ecosystem: Environmental > Terrestrial > Soil > Unclassified ... | reverse complement strand
TCTTCGTCGGCCCCATCACATGCGCCATCATGAAGCGGTACAGCGGCGGGTTGATGTATCCATCCTCGGTGATCTTCAGCGTCGTGGAATCCGCCGTCGGTCCCGGCGATAGCTGATAGGTCCATGTTCCGCCGTACTTCGCGTAAGGATCGTCCAGCTTTACCTGCCGCAGCGTCGGCGGCTGGGTCTGCACCGCCAGAAAGGTCATGAACTGGTGATAAGCGTAGTGCTCCACCCAGTGATCGCGGCCATGGTCGGGCTCCAGCATATTGACGTATTTCACCTCGGGCCGCCAGTTGCTCCCGTTCTTCACATCGCCGATCAGCGCAAACACCTTCTCCGGCGGCGCCGCCACCACGCCCGTCACAGAGACCGAGTGCGTGGAAGGCAAGCGCGTGCCGTCGGCGTAGATCAGTCCGCCGGCGATAAGCACAAGAAGCACAAGGAAGCCGAAGATCTTCATGCAAGCTCCAGGAGAGAAACTTCTTAATCGAATTACGGCAGGTTAGGGAGAGACATCAGGGTAACTCACGCGACTGGCTTAGGGAAGCGTGTCTCGCCATGAACTGGCGAGACATTCTCAATCAACCCTTCCAGCGATTGACCGGCTTCTTCCCCCCCCCCATATCTGAGATGAGGATCTGAAATGCGACCATCCGTTATGCCACGGCCATGCCGTAATCGCCGCCAAGCTCGATTTCTTCCTCAGCCTTCTTCGTTACAATTCTCCTGCATTCCCTGAGCCCCAAAAATCTGACCGGAGATTACCACCACATGCCCGACTCCTCGTCCGCCGTCTTCGCCGAACGCTTTTTTCAGGATTTAGACGCCCGCATCGCTCGCTATGACCTCCTGCAGCATCCCTTCTACACCGCGTGGTCGCGCGGCGAGCTCACCCGCGACGATCTCCGCGAGTACGCCGGCGAATACTGGCACCAGGTCTCGGCCTTCCCCACGTATCTCAGCGCGCTGCATTCCCAGCTTCCCGATGGCGAGCTCCGCCGCACCGTGCTCGCGAACCTCGCCGACGAAGAGGGCATGCGCGACGGTACGCCGCACAGCGATATGTGGATGGACTTCGCACGCGGCATGGGTGCAAAGGAGGCAGGCGTTCGTTCGCGCGATCTCAACGCTGAAACCCGCGCCATGATCTCCCACTTCCGCGAGACCATGTACGGCTCGCCCGCCGAGGCGCTCGCCGCGCTCTATGCCTATGAGTCGCGCGTGCCCGCCATCGCCGCGACCAAGTCCGAGGGTCTCCAGAACCATTACGCAGCCGACGAGACCACCCGCCGCTACTTCACCGTGCATACCGTCGCCGATGTCTTCCACTCGCAGGTATGGCGCGATCTGCTCGCCGCGGAGATCGCCGCCGATCCCGAGCAGGCTGAGATCGCTCTCGAGTCCGCGGAAAACACCGCCCGCGCTCTCTGGACCACACTCGACGGCATCGAAGCCGGACGCCAGTCGCGTCTCGCCGCCGCCGCATGATCACAGCACGTAAATCCATCTTGGGGTGCCCCATTCATGCGCGGTCGCTAGAGCGCGCATGGGTGGGGTGCCTTGTTTAGCGGCGAGAGGATTGGTTTAAGTCATGACCTCACGAACCTGTCATTCTGAGCCATCGGCGAAGAATCGCTGCATTTGTATTGGCTCGTCATTCTGGAGCGCTATATTTGCGCTCCAGAATCTCCGTATTGCATTTGCCTCTAAGATAGGCCGGGACTTTAGTCCCGGCATCGCGAGCACAAATGCAAGGGGGCTTTAGCCGCCGGGACAAGCTCTCAGCTTTCTGCAACAATCGGTTTTGCTTAAGGGCACGGCTTTAGCCGTGTCGTAAATCGCCGGATGGAAGAGGGGGCTTTAGCCCCTGAGGTCGTCAATCCATGTTCCGCAAATCTCTCGGACTCTTCGCCGCCTGCGCTCTGGGCGCGACTTCCTTCGTCAACGCACAACCGTCCGCGCAGCCCGCACAAACGCCCGCCCCCACCCAGCAGACCTGGCGCTTCGACAACCTCGCCTCACTCGGCGGACACCCCACCAAAGTCCTCGGCACGCCGCAGCTCATCGACACGCCCGCCGGCAAGGCCGTCGCCTTCAACGGCACCGACTCCGCGCTCTTCGTCAACGTGCATCCGCTCGCCGGCGCCGCCACCTGGACATGGGAGATGGTCTTCCGGCCCGACCCGGACGGCAAGCCCGAGCAGCGCATCTTCCATCTGCAGTCCGTCGACGCCGCCACCGGCCAGGACTATCCCAACGAGCGCATGCTCTTCGAGATCCGCATCCGCCCCGCCGCCGACGGCAAGGGCAACGCATGGTGCCTCGACAGCTTCGCCACCGCCGCCGGCCAGTCGCGCACCCTGCTCAACTGCGACAAGTTGCATCCCTTCGGCCCCTGGTATCGCGTCACCGCCGTCTACGACGGCCACACTTTATCCAACTATGTAGGCGACGAGCTTCAGGGCTCGGGCCCGCTCTCCATCCCGCCCGAGCGCCCCGGCCGCTCCTCCGCCGGTACCCGCATCGATCTGCGCGACTACTACAAAGGTGCCATCTACGAGGCCCGCTTCACCCCCCGCGCCCTCACCCCCGCCGAATTCCTCAGAAACCCGCTCGCAGGGAAATAAGCCAGCGACGACTCCTCCGCTCGTCATTCTGGATGCATCGCATTCAGAATCTCCGTATTTGCCTCTGAGATAGGCCCGGGCTTCAGTCTCGGGTAGTGGGTCAGTTTGAATTCTGCTTTGAAAGGGCGTGGCTTCAGCCACGCCATCAGCGGGCCAATCTGAAGTTGGGCTTTAGCCCCTGAGGTCATCTTTTTTCAAACTGACTCACTACCCAGTCCCGGACTACGAGCACCCAAACACATGGGGCATTAGCCCTGGGAATCAAAATTGACGCTGAACGATCCCTCAAAAGGCCGCCATCCTGAGCGAGGGACCCTGAGCGGAGCCGAAGGGAACCGAGTCGAAGGACCCCCGCATTTGTCTTTCAACGTATCGCCACAAATCCGTGCCCCATTCATCGCGCGCATTTGCGCGATGAGTGGGATCGTGCCACAGAGATGAGCGCCATCGGCGCGACGATATATTAGCCTAGGCCGAAGGCCTAGGTACGCACCCCCCATAACCATCAGAGGGCTGTAGGCCCGACCTATCGTTGTGCGTCTGGCACCTTTTTCATCAGATCAGGCCCGGTGCAGCTTGCATCGGCCTTCTCACTGATGGAGAGCATCGTGAATGAATCCGAATTCTGTCGCACCTGCGCGTAAATCGCGGGCAGCTTGGACTCTTGCGGCTTACCGCTGACAGGACGGATGTCCGTGAGGTCGATCTCTGTTTGGAAATGGCTTGTGCCAGATGTGCATCTACGTATCGCACCATAGTGAATCGTTGGAACGTCCTTGTTTGCGTCGTCGTAGGAAAATCTCTCATGAGCACTTTTCAGATTCTGGCCCGGATCAGCTGACCAACTGGCGGCGATAGCCCATGACTCCGCTAGCCAGCTATCAACGAAGTCTCTGACATTTCCCGCTACCGGTAGCCGTACCAATCCGCCGGTAGTCGTGCGATATCGGAAAACTCCGACGTACGTAAAGACGCCCTCCAGATCAGCTGAGCTGTCATCGAGCCGCAGCGTAACGCCTTCAGGGTACGGCTTGAGAGTTGGCGTTGTGTCTCCCCTGCTATACCCGCTGTGAGTCGATGCAAGCAGCTTCTGAGGCGAGTCGGAATCTGAGGGTTTGATGAGATCTACTTTGAACCCGCTCATCCGCGAAGTACACCATGGCGTGCCATGTGCCACGGCGACGGCGGGCTTGCCTTCAGGTCCCGGCACTCCCGCATACGGGAAAAAATCGCCAAACGCATCAGACGGCGCCGTGTACTTATCCGCATACCAATGCAACCGCTCCTTCCAATGATCGCCGTCTTTCGTGAACAGCAGGAGCAGATTGTCGTCGCCGCATTCGATGCCAAAGGTCAGCACAACAAATACCGAATCCAGAAAGCCCTTCGCATCCTCTACATGAACTGTCAGATTCGAACCATAAACCTCCGCACTGTCGTCAGCGCGCTTGGATCGATCAGTATGCAGAAACTCGGCGAGTGCCGATTGCAGAGCTGTCGGGGCGGCATCGATTTTGGCTTCACATCGAAAGAACGCCTGCGTCGCCACATCCAGCGTCTTGCGGAGCACCACTACATCGCCCCCCACGTCAGCCGGAGCCTCGAGTTCAAGGTCGTCTGCCTTGACCCTATGGGCTAAGAGCTTGTTCTGGATGCCCAGCGGCAGTATCGCCTCAGTCCTCACGTCGATCGGGGAACAACCGGACTGCGCATAGGAGGTGCCAGTTACGAGCACCAGAACCATCCCCACAACAAACCAAATCTTCTTCTGCATCCATGAACCTCGGGGCTAGCAGTTGCTCAAGATAACTGAAGCAAATCCCTTGTCAAGCCCCCAAATTACTCTAACCTGTTCCTCATCAGCAACATATAAGTGGCATATTAGTTATGCTCCGCTTGGTATAATGGAGGAAGTTAGAAAGCACAAACAGCAAGCCCGGGCGCGCGCCGGGCTTTTCCTTTGCTTTCCACAATTTAGGATGATAACTCTCTTATTTGCAGTGAGATAAACTCCTCGCCCAATGTTTTCAAGATCATAGCCCTTTAACCCTTTGTTTTCTGGATTATGCAATTTGGGATAGGGAGGGGGGTACGGTCACGAGATCGCCGCGTTCACCACCGCCTGCGCCTCCTCCTGAATGCGCTTCAGGTGGTCCGGTCCGCGGAAGCTCTCCGCGTAGATCTTGTACACGTCCTCGGTGCCCGAAGGCCGCGCCGCGAACCAGCCGTTCTCCGTCGTCACCTTCACTCCGCCAATCGGAGCGTGGTTCCCCGGAGCCTCCGTCAGCACCGCGGTGATCGCCTCGCCGGCCAGCATCTTCGCCGTCACCTGCGCGGGCGACAGTTTGCCCAGCTTCGCCTTCTGGGCTTTCGTTGCTGAAGCATCGATGCGCTGGTACACCGGCGCGCCGTACTTCGCCGTCAGCTCCGCGTAGAGTTGGCCGGGATCTTTGCCCGTCACCGCCGTCATCTCCGCCGCCAGCAGGCCCAGGATCAGCCCGTCTTTGTCCGTCGTCCACACCGTGCCGTCGCGCCGCAGGAAGCTCGCACCCGCTGACTCCTCACCCACAAACCCGAGCGAGCCCTCGATCAGCCCGTCGACGAACCACTTGAAGCCCACCGGCACCTCCAGCATCGGGCGGCCCAGCCCCTTGGCCACGCGATTGATGATCGACGACGACACCAGCGTCTTCCCGATCCCCACCTTCGCCGACCACTCCGGGCGATGCGTGAACAGATACTGGATCGCGACGGCCAGGTAGTGGTTCGGGTTCAGCAGCCCCGTCGATCGCGTCACGATGCCGTGCCGGTCGTGGTCCGTATCGCACGCCCACGCCACGTCGAAGCGGTCCTTGTTCGCGATCATGCTCGCCATCGCGTTCGGGCTGGAGCAGTCCATCCGGATACGCCCGTCCCAGTCCAGCGTCATGAAGCGGAACGTCGGATCGACATACGGATTCAGCACCTGCAACTGCGGCAGATACTTCTCCGCGATGCGCGGCCAGTAGTGCACGCCCGCGCCGCCCAGCGGATCGACAGCAAGTTTCAGCGTCGTTCCCTTCAGCGGCGCGAAGTCGATCACCTTGCCAAGGTCGCCCACATACGCTGAGATGTAATCATGCCGATGCGTCGTCGCCGCCGCCAGCGCGCGCGCATAATGCATGCGTTGAACACCCGCAAGCTTTGCCGCAATCAGTTCATTGGCGCGGTTCTCGATCCACTTGGTCGCGGTCGTGTCCGCCGGGCCGCCGCTCGGCGGGTTGTATTTGAAGCCGCCATCCTCCGGCGGATTATGCGACGGCGTGATGACGATCCCATCGGCCAGCCCGCTCTTCCGGCCCTTGTTGTAGGTCAGGATCGCGTGGCTCAGCGCCGGCGTCGGCGTGTAACCCAGCTCCGCATCGATCATCACCTCGACGCTATTCGCCGCGAGCACCTCGAGCGCCGTGGTGAACGCCGGCTCAGACAGCGCGTGCGTGTCCTGCGCCAGAAACAGCGGCCCGTCCGTGCCCTGGCCCTTGCGGTACTCGACGATGGCCTGCGTGATGGCGGCAATATGGTCATCGTTGAAGCTCGCGGCAAACGCATTCCCGCGATGCCCGGACGTCCCGAACGCCACGCGCTGCGCCGCATCGCCCGGCTCCGGATGGAGCGCATAGTACGCAGCAATCAGCCGCGGAATATTCACCAGCGTGTCAGGGGAGGGAAGCGTGCCGGGCCTGTTCGTCGTTTCAGCGGGCATGAGTATGTTGTCCTCTTTGCTTGCGATTCAGCAGTGTAGCCGATGCAGATGATTTCTGTTCGCATCGTCGATGAACCGTGCCCCATTCATCGCGCGGCTTCATGCGCGATGAGTGGGATCGATGCGACGAATCGCAGCCACCGCAGCTTACAGCGTAAGATTTTCCCTTAGATGCTTTCGCCCCTCATCACCAGTCGCGCCAACCCGCGGGTCAAGCAGCTGCGCGCCGCCTTCGCCGGCAACGCCCGCCTTGCGGACGGCCTGGTCGCCATCGAAGGCGAGAACCTCATCTGCGAGGCGATCCGTAGCAACATCGCACTGCGCACCATCTTTGTCAGCGACCATGCTTCACTGCCTGATGAAGTCTCGGGCAACGTGGAGGTGATCCGCCTCGCCGACGACATCTTCGCCTCCGCCGCCGACACGCAATCACCACAGGGAATCGCTGCGCTGATCGAGCCGCCGCAGTGGCAGCTCGATGCTGCCCTCACTGAATACTCAAAGCCGCACGCGCACACAGCGCCCTTGCTGCTCATCGCCGCCGGTCTCCAGGACCCCGGCAATCTGGGCACGCTCATCCGCTCAGCGGAAGCCTTCGCCGCCGCTGCGGTCCTCACCACTGCGGGCACGGTCAGCCCGTGGAACCAGAAGGCGCTGCGCGCTTCCGCAGGCTCCGTCTTCCGCGTGCCGGTGCTGCAGACGAGCGTTGCAGAATTGAACGGGTTGAAAGCGCAGGGCATCCATCTATTGGCCGCAGTTTCGCCAGACGCTGCGGGCAAACATGCGACCATGCCAGACCTCACCAAGCCCACCGCGCTCATGATCGGCAACGAAGGCGCTGGCCTCTCGCCCGATCTCCTCGCGCTCGCCGATGCGCGCATCTCAATCCCCACGCCCGGCCCGGTCGAGAGCCTCAACGCCGCCATCGCCGGTTCGCTTCTGCTCTACGAAGCCTCGCGCCAGCGTCAAATTCAAAGCGGCAAAGACGCTGTACCTCGAACCTCGAACCCCGAACCAAGAACCTAGCTCTTGTCTCTCTTCGACACATCACCGCTCTCCGCACCCGCCGCCACGAAGACAGGCGCGCCGCTCGCCGAGCGCATGAGGCCACGCACGCTGGATGAATACGTGGGCCAGGAGCACCTGCTCGCCCCCGGCAAGCCGATGCGCATCGCCATTGAGCACGACGATCCCACGTCGATGATCTTCTGGGGACCGCCCGGCACCGGCAAGACCACGCTGGCCAAGATCATCGCCGCGCTGACGAATGCCAGCTTCATTGAGTTCTCCGCCGTCCTCTCCGGCATCAAGGAGATCAAGCAGGTGATGGCGGACGCGGAGAAGGCTGCGCGCTTCGGCTCGCGCACCATCCTCTTCGTCGATGAGATCCATCGCTTCAACAAGGCGCAGCAGGATGCCTTCCTGCCCTATGTCGAACGCGGCTCCATCAGGCTGATCGGCGCGACCACCGAAAACCCCTCATTTGAGCTGAACGCCGCGCTGCTCTCCCGCTGCCGCGTCTATACATTGCAGCCGCTTACGGAAGAGGAGGTCGTCTCGCTCCTCCATCGCGCGCTCACGGATAAAATCCGCGGGCTCGGAGCGTCCCACGTTACCGCAGACGGCGACGCGCTCGCCACCATCGCTGCCTATGCGTCCGGCGATGCTCGCAATGCGCTCAATGCGCTGGAAGTCGCGGCGAACCTCGCGCTCGCACAATCCAAATCCGAACCGCACATCACTAAAGACCTCGCCGCCGAAGCGCTCCAGCGCCGCGTGCTCCTCTATGACAAGCAGGGCGAGCAGCACTATGACATCATCTCCGCGCTGCACAAATCCGTGCGGAACTCCGATGCTGACGCTTCGCTCTATTGGCTCGGCCGCATGTTGCAGGCCGGCGAAGATCCGATGTACGTCGCCCGCCGCGTGGTGCGAATGGCTGTCGAGGACATTGGCCTCGCCGCGCCGGAAGCCCTCAATCTTTGTCTCTCTGCGCGCGACGCCATGCACTTTCTCGGCTCACCCGAAGGCGAACTTGCCCTGGCGCAAGCAGTCGTCTACCTCGCGCTGGCGCCGAAATCGAACGCTGTCTACACCGCCTACGGCGATGTTCTCGGCGATATTGAGCGCACTGCCGCCGAACCAGTTCCGCCGCATCTGCGCAACGCGCCGACGAAGCTGATGAAGTCGCTCGACTACGGCAAGGATTACCAGTACGCGCACGATGTGGAAGGCAGGGTCGCCGACATGGAATGCCTGCCTCCATCGCTCGCCGGCCGCCGCTACTATCAGCCCACGCAGGAAGGCCGCGAGAAGCTGCTCGCCCAGCGCATGGATGAGATTGCGCGGATTCGAGCGAGCAAGCGCAAGCCAGAATAGTCTGCCGCGACCCACCGTCGCTTGCTCATCTACCGCGCGAGCATCACTTGTGCACGGGATGCGACACGGGAGGGCGCGCAGGCGGGTGATGGTGGGGCGGCGGCGCATGCAGGATGATGTGGGTCCGCTCGGTCGTCATCCGCACGCGGCAGCCCAGCGGATTCAGAACGCCGGCGCACGTCCGGTCGCGCACCGAAATCCATGCGACCTGCGTAGGGTCCTCGATCATTCGTGCCGTTGCATTGGTCACGTGGTGGGTCTGCTCCAGGTAGGAGGCCGCCTCCATATCCTTGTCCGCCGCTGCTGCGAACGCCTCGTCGCAGTGCCTCAACTGGATGCCTCCCGCCGGTGCGCAGAAATCCTCATCATGCTCCAGCAAAATCTTGTTATTCGATCCGGTGATGAAGTAGCGCGCGGTCAGAACTGGTACTTTCTCGGCTCTCTCCCAAACACCAAGGTCCTCTACAAAGGCTGCTGGAAGCTGGCTGTACTCTAGCAGCGCCTCCTTCTTCACCTGGCGCGAGAACACATTCAACACCGGTGTGGGTTCGCCATTGCTGGGACGGAAGGAGAAGGCTCCGATTCCGATACCCTCCTGAGTATCAATCCACAGAAAGGCCTGGCCGTAGAGATGCTGGTCCATGTGCCCGGAAAGCATCACATATCGCCCCTCACGCACTTGCACGGGCTCGGTCGAACCTTTGATCACCTCGTCCAGCGCATTGCCTAGGAACATATCCGAGCCGTAGTGATAGAGGCAGTCGGGGACAAATTCCTTCATCAGCTTGCGAAACTGCTTGTCGCGGTACAACTCGTTCGAGGTCTTGCCCGCGAATTGCGTCAGGAACGCAAGCTCGGCGGTGGGCATTGGCTTTTGGAAGAGCGCGGGATCGTAGTTGGCGCCGGGCATCTCACCGGCGATCTGGGGCTCCGCCGGGGCCCGGTCGGGCGCCTCGCGCACCACTGGCGCGGGCCCCTGCTCCTGCTTCACAGTGGGCCCACCCGCTTGGCTGCCCGCGTCCTGTGCGGCGCTGCGCAGGGCGCACACTATCGCCAAGAGGCAGATCGAAGGAAGAACAAGGAAGGACGGGGTAGCGAAGGTGCGAGGCAAGGCACGCATCAGTGGCGATCTCCTCTCCAGCCGTGGGACCCGATGGCGAAGATTCTACCGCGCGTCGACGTTACCTGAAAGCTTATTCAGCGGTCACTGCGAGCGTCTCGGAGAGCCGCAGCAGCAGGTCCGCAGGATGCAGCGGCTTGCTTAGCAACGTGAAGTCGTGGCCCGCGGCCCGCGATTTCTCCAGCAGGTCGCGGGTCGCCGAGTGTCCGCTGAACAGCAGCACCTTGCAATGCGGGCAGCGCTCCACCAGAGCCATCGCCAGCTCGGTGCCGTCCATGCCTGGATCCATCATCACGTCCGACAGCAGCAGGTCCGGCGTTGCGGCAGATGCCAACTCCAGCGCCTGGGCAGCGTTGTATGCCGTCATGGTGGCGAACCCATTTTTTGAAAGAATAATCGACAGCGTATCTGCGATCACGCGCTCGTCGTCTACGACCAGCGCCAGCGGCTTCTGCCTGTCCATCTCCGGAATGTAACGGCCGGATGGAACCTCGTCCAGCGGAATAACCTGGAATCGCGGCGAAGCAGATGCAGTTTCGAACCGGGAGAAGTTGGACATCGTATCACCTCACTTGTCCCCACCCTAGTCCCATTTGTGCGATACGGGTTAACTCGTTCTCAGTCGGCAAAAATCTTTACGTTCGCCGCGAGCGGCCCGTCGATACTGGCCATCCTCACTCGCAGTTGAGCCGCCCCTTAGCTGTGCACGAGCCGCAGAATAAAAAGCATTCAGGGTAAAACATTGTTTGACGATACAACACTTCCTGATATTGTTACGTCAATATCAGGATAACGTCACGGTAGCACCACATTAAACGGAAGGTCAAGCACGGAGATAGACTGTTATGGACGGACTCGGAGACGACCCAATCGCCGGAAAGTTCAAATCTATCCTGCAAGCAGATGTGCCCAAAGGCCGCGACGGGAAACACCGGATCATCATCGATCAATTGCTTGAGAGCATTGCCTCACTCAAGGAAGGCTCGGCGCTGAAGGTTCCCCTGGCGGACCTTCCCGATACCAAGGAAAACATCCGCTCGGCCCTGAGCCGCGCGACAAGACAGCGTGGTATCGAAATCGCGACCTCCAGCGATCACGATCATCTCTACATCTGGAAGCCGCAGGTGGAGTAGATCAGGCCAGCGAGCGGTTCCGTCATCTCATCGCGATCGGGTGGACGGCGTTTGCCGGCGCATTCCGAACAGTAACAGTCCGCCGATACCCGACGCCACCATCAGGAGGCTCATCGGCTCGGGCGTCGGTCCTGGGATCCCTGTTTGGACTTCGGGAACCGGCATGGCCGGCGGCGGCAAAAACGATCCCAGGGGCGGCAGCGGCACCACCTCGGCTACCTCGGTCGGCAGCGTGGGAAAGCTGGTCTCGGTCTCCATCGTCGGCGGCAGCAGCGCCGGCGGAGGATCGATGCGCGCAGTGTCGAAGAATATCTTTTGCGCGACAGGAAGCGTCGGAACCTCGCAGGCAAACTCCACCTTCTTTACCTGCTCCTCGCGCGTCATCACGTACTTCGGCCGGTGCAGTGCCGGGTTTGGCTTCCAGTGGGGATGCTCGATGCGCCACGCTGCCCATGCATCGGCGGTCGCCTGGCTTACCCGGTTGCGGACCGGCTTCGTCACATAGGTGCGGACAAACTTTTCGCAGGTCGCCGAGGCATGCACTGCCACTACCCCAGCCGTTGCCGGCAGGAGGATGAAGAGGAAAGCGGCGAGTTGGAGGCGAATCCTGGTGATGCGCATTTCGAAATCTCCCTCGATCTACGCGGCCCGCGCGTCGATGGGAACGCCCACCGCCTGTTTGGACGGATGGGGGATGATCCATGCGCCAGGTCCGGGCGCAAAGTCGGCTTGCAGACGAAAGGGAAGGGTTAGGGTGACGTAGGTAACTTACGCGCACCCAGCGACCGGAGCTCAATCACTCCTATCGGCGGGGTTCAAAGCGCATGACTCGGTGAACCCCATTCTTCCAGCGACCTCGCGTTACGTCAATTGGAAAACACAACAGCACAGGGCTTTCCTTGACGGAGCGCGTGACCCTATCGCCTACCGGACGTCCATTATGGCCGCCTGTCCAGCTAGGTTATCGGGCGCGCTGCCCCGCAGAAATACCACCTTCGGTCCAAAATTGTCGAACGAAAGTAATCGCCCCAGCGGCAAATGCTCCCGAATCCCAGCGGGACGCCTACCTCGTATCCCGTTCGATCGCGTTCAGCACGATGCTTTTGCTCAACGCTTCCGGCAGCACGTCCGGCGCGCTGCCCTGGGCCGCCGGATAGATGACATACGTCGGCACACTATCCCGCCCCAGCGATTCGAGCTTCTGCTCGATCACTGGCCCATAATCGGTCCAGTCGGCCTTCATCGTCACGAAGTTGCCCTTGCGCAGAGCAGCTTCCACCTCGGCCGTCTTCAGGGCGATACGTTCATTCACCTCGCAACTCAGGCACCATGCCGCCGTGAAATCGATGAACACGGGCCGCCCAGCCGCGTGCGCCGCCTGCAGCGCCGGCTCCGAGTACGGCTGCCACTGGACATCGAGATTCCCGGCGTAGTTCGCCGAACCAGTCGCGGAACTCCCAGTTGCCACGCTCGCTGCGCTGCTTGCCGCCTGCGCTGCGATCTTTTTCTGCTGCGACAACGGAATCGCCAGCCCCGCCGCGATCAGCACTACTGCCGCAATCGTGCTGCCCCATTTCGCCGGCCAGCGGCCCAGCGCCCAACCCGCAATCGCCGCCACCAGGAAGCACCCCAGCAACAGCGCAATCTGCGTCACGCCGCCTTCGCCGCCCGCGCGTGCCGTCTCGATTTGCCCATAGACCCACGCCAGCAGGAGCGCCGTCACGAAGAAGATGACCGCCGCGGTCTGCTTCAGGACCTCCATCCACGCGCCGGGTTTTGGCAGCAGCTTCGCCCAGCCCGGCTGCCAGCTCAGCAGCAGATACGGCGCGGCCAGTCCCAACGCCAGGGCCGTAAACACCGCAAAGGAAATCAGCGCCGACTGCGCCAGCGCGAAGCCGATCGCCGCACCCATAAATGGCGCCGCGCATGGCGTCGCCACTACCACCGCCAGCACTCCAGTAAAGAAGCTGCCGGAATAACCCTGCTTCTCCGCCAGTTCGCCGCCGGCTGAGGTCAGCGACAACCCAATGTCGAACTGCCCCGCCAGGGAGAGTGCGAGAAAGAAAATCGCCGTTGAGAGAATCGCGAGAAACACCGGCGACTGCAACTGGAATCCCCATCCCGCACGGATGCCTGTCGCACGCACTGCGAGCAGAGCCGCCACAATCGCCCAGAAGGACACCAGAATCCCCAGCGCATAGACCAGCCCGTGCCGCAGCGCGTGGTTTCTGCGCTCGCCCCCCGCATTCGCGGTCTGCACCAGCGAGAGCGCCTTCAGGAACAGCACGGGAAACACGCATGGCATCAGGTTCAGGATCATGCCACCCACAAATGCCAGCCCAATCGCGCCCCACGCCGTCATTGTCGTTCCTTTCACGCCAGCCGCCGGAGCGGGCCGGCCTCCATGCGTCGCCGCCCACACATCGTTCACCTGCACCACCGGCGCGCTCACCTCATACGCCAGCGAGTCTGACAGCCGCACAATCCCGCTCAGCCTGGCCGGCAGCGTCGTGGAATCGGGCGAGCGCTTCACAAAAACCCGCAATCCATCTTTCAGCGGCTCGACACCCTGCACTGCAGCGTTCGCGATGACGGCCCCGGGCAGCGCATCGCTCGCTGGATCAGCCGCCGCTGAGGTATCGACGTATGGGAAAAAGCCCGCATCCATCGCGCGCTTGATCCCGCTCAACGTAAGTGCAAACCGCTTAGCGTCGCCGGTGATGGACACCTTCGCGCCGGAAGGCAGTACCCTCGGCAACAGTGTCATCGCTTCGCCCAACGCGCCGAGTCTGGGCTCCTGCGCAGGCGACGGTGCTCCCTGCTGCACATTCAGGTCAAGACCCAGATGCGCCTTGCCCGGTACGCATACCTCGGAGCACACCAACCAGCTTACCTGCGCGTCCAGATGCGCCGGTCCGGGTTTGGCATTCGCCGGGGCGGAGATCGGAACCGGGAACGCGACCTCATATTCATACCCGAAATCCATCAGCGGACCCAGCGGCAGCCTGTCAGGGATGGGGAATTGCATCGCCCCAGCCGTGAAACCTGCCGGCAGTGTCCAGTCAATCTTCGGCGGCTCGCCGGAATCGCCAGGGTTCACCCAGTAGACGTGCCAGTGCTCCTCCATCGACAGCACCAGGCCCACCATCTGCTCCCCGCCGGGCGCAATCGCCGGCCCCAGCGAAACCAGTTCCGCCGTCAAATGCTGCGCCTTTACCGGCCCAGGACCGCCATCGCCGACCGTTGCGATCTGCGTGCGTCCGATGCAGCACAGGGTCGTCACGAGCGCCAGTGCCGCGATCTTTCCGCTCTTTCTCACACTCTCGATTGTAGTTCGTTGTGTGGTGTCAGTTTGTCAGCATACTGTAGCAACGGGAGCTGATGGATGCACCAACCTTGAACCGCGCACCTTGACCCTCGACCCTCGTTTACGCTCCTTCTCTCCGCCGGTGCTCAATCATGATGCATCGGTCCATCACCACGCGGATGCCCCCGGCCTCCGCGCGATCTGCCGCCTCCCGGTTGATGATCCCCGCCTGCACCCAAAGGTCCTTCAATCCCAGCATCAGCATCTCGTCCACAATCGCCGGAATCATCGCCGGTACGCGGAATACATTCACCACGTCCGGCTTCACTGGCAGCTCCGTCAGCGATGGATAGCACTTCTCACCGAGCACGCTTTCCAACGAGGGGTTCACCGGAAGGATTCTGTAACCCTGTCGCTGCATGTAGGCCGACACGTAGTGGCTCGGCTTGCCAGGATTGTCGGACAGCCCCACGACTGCAATCGCGCGCGGTTCGCCCTTCAGCGCCCCTTCACCCAGCATCTGTCGATCACTTCCGGCTCATTCATTGAACCTTCCCATTCTTCCGGCACAACCTCAGGTGTTTGTACCTGTCATTCTGAGCCCACCGGGGTCCCCGGCCAGCTTGCTGGCTGGGGTTGTTTGGCGAAGAATCCCGCATCGTTCTGCTGCGGATCACTTCCACGCTCCTAGCAGTCTTCGCAGCATCACCAACTCGCCCACGTGATACGCGTTGTGGTCCGCGATCAGCAGTGCCTCGCGCAGCAGGTTCTGCCCCGTGCCCCAGCGGAACGGCTTTGCCAGGTCCGCGCCTTCCTTCGTGATCAGCGCGCGAAATTTTGCGCGGTCCGCTTCAATCGCGGCGACGGACTGGTCCCACGCGTCGGGCGTAGGCGGCTCCGGAGTCTTCGGCCAATATGCATCCGGCCATGGTTTTTCTTGGTACCCGCCGCTAGGCGGGGCAGAGAACTCGACTATGTCCGCCTGCGCGATCCGCATGTGTTCCAGCAGTTGCCACGCCGAGTAGGGCAATCGCTCCGGCACAACGCCGCGCAGCTCTATCGGAAAATCCTTCACCGCATCTTCGAACTTCGCATGCGCCTGCCCGCCATCCAGCAGCGCCTCGAGTTGCACACGCAGCTCGAGACTCTCGCTCGCTGCCTTCTCTTCCTCACTTACCTTTGTCATCTCGCGGACATCCCTCATTCGCGTCGTTACGCGCTCATCCTTGGATGCGCACAATGCAAAGAGCGAACCGCGGATTTTCACGGATAAGACACGGATCAAAACCGATATGTATTTAATCCGTGCTTTATCCGCGCAAATCCATGGTTGCTTTTAGTCTTCGTCTGGATCGGCCGCCGGCGCCGGCACGCCGCCCTCGCGCCGCATCTTCAAGTACCCGCGGATAAACGGCTCCAGAGCGCCATCCAGCACCTTATCCACGTCGCCCACCTCAACGCGCGTCCGCAGGTCCTTCGCCATGCGATACGGCTGCAGCACATAGCTTCTGATCTGCGAGCCCCACCCGATGTCCAGCTTTGCATCCTCGATCTTTTTGGTCGCCGCGCGCTTTTTTTCGAGTTCATACTCGTACAGCTTCGACCGCATCATCTTCATCGCGCGGTCCTTGTTCTTGTGCTGCGAGCGCTCGTTCTGGCACCCCGTCACAAGGCCCGTCGGTATATGCGTGATGCGCACCGCCGAATCCGTTGTGTTCACGTGCTGTCCGCCCTTGCCGCCGCTGCGGTAAGTGTCGATCCGCAGGTCTTCCACCTTCAGGTCGATGTTGATTGTGTCGTCGATCTCCGGGCTTACAAACACGCTGGCAAAACTGGTATGCCTGCGCTTGGCCGAATCGAAGGGCGAGATGCGCACCAGCCGGTGCACGCCCGTCTCGCCCGTCAGCAGCCCGAACGCATACTCGCCGGTCACGGTAAACGTCGCCGACTTGATGCCCGCCTCTTCGCCGTCCTGCACCTCGTTGATCTCCGTCTTGAACCCCTGGCGCTCGGCCCAGCGCAGATACATGCGCAGCAGCATCTCCGCCCAGTCCTGGCTCTCCGTGCCGCCTGCTCCGGGATGCACCGTGACGATCGCGTTCATCGCGTCCATCTCGCCCGAGAGCATCGTCTTCGATTCGAGCTTCTCCGCGAATTCCTCCAGCCCCGGTATCTCGCGCTGCAACTCAGGCTCGACCGCGTCCGCATCGCCCTCGCGCCCCAGCTCGAAGTACGCGTCGATGTCGTCGGTGCGGCGCTTGAGCTCGGTGTCGTCGGCCAGCAGCGTCTCCAGCCGCTTGCGCTCGCGCATCAGCGGTTGCGACTTCGCCCCATCCGCCCAAACGGCAGGATCGGAGATTTGAGTTTCGATTGTGTCCAGTTCGCGCTTCAGCCGCGCCGCGTCAAAGATACTCCCGCAGCTCGCGCACCCTGTCGCGGACCGGGGAGTAACGAAACTCCAGTTCATCCAGCATCCATCTAGTTTACGGCAATGCATTGTCGGATTCGGCTCGTCGCCCGGTCGGCAAAATCTTCTCCGTCGGCGCCACCGGCCTCCTCACATAGAATCCCATGGCGCCTACCGCAAATCCTGCCTCCAGCAACGGCTGCGCCATCGCGCTCTCGCCCACCCGCACGCCATTTACCGTCGCGAGCAGCAAGCCACGGCGCAGATCAGCAGATTCATCCCGCTCCGCACGCACACGCGCCACAAGAAATTCTGCCAGCGCCTTCGCCACCTGGCTGCGCTCCGGCTCATCCTCCGGCAGAAACACCTGCACATTCGGATTCCCGCGCCGCAGATACATCACCAGGCACCCATCGCATAAGACCACCTTGGCCCCTACGCTGCGCGTGGGCGCGCCGCGGGCACCAGAATCCAAGCCGCTCGCATCCACCTCGGGCCACTTCAGCAGCGCGCCATATGGATTCGCCGGATCGGTCGCCGCCAACATCACCATCTCACGCGGCGCTCCCGCACGTTCCGTTCGCAACGTCCGCAGCAACTCCACTGCCGCGGGTTGCGCAAACTGCGTCGCGCCCAGCTCCGCAACAAAATACCCCCGCCGCACCTTGCCGCTCTCCTCCATGGCCTTCAGCACGTCGTACACTGCCGAAAATCCGCCCGGCAGCCCCTCCGCGTGCGCCGTCTCGCGAAAGACCACGCCATAGCGCGTCAACAACTGCTGCGCCATCGCGTGGCTCCAGTTTGTGACACGCGCCGCATCATTCCCGGCAAACGCCGACGAATTCACGCTCCATCTCCCCTGCGCCGCCGGCGGAGTCGTCCTGCGCGAACGGAATCCGCTCTGAGCCCCCGGCCCTTGCACATGTATCCGCTTGCCAGCCCTCTCCCGCCGCGCCGTATATGCGCGCAGTGCGTGCATCGTGTCGTTCAGCACCAGCCCGCGCCACGCCAAGCTCCAAAGCGCATCCAGCGTCTCGCCGGGAAACCCTCCGCCCACCGCATCATGGATCTGCTGAAAGAATGACGCCCCCCGCTCCCGCAGAAACGCAACGATCTTTTGCTCGCGGTCATCCCCACTCGCTGACAGCTCAGAGCTGATAGCTGACGGCTGCGGCGCGAAGAGCGCCGCCAACTTGTCTGCTAAATAAAGTGAAATCCTTCCATCCCGATCCCCCAGCGGCTCCATCCCCACCCACACCACCTCGCCCGCCGCAATCAGCGTGTCCAAGTCCGCAGGCTTATACCCGCTGATCCGCGCCGGCAATATCTCCGTCTCCAGGATCGACGCCGGCACCGCCGCTCCCTGCAAGCCCTCAACTGCATCCAGCAATGCATCCAGTCCGCGCCGCGGCTGCACCACACCCTGCCATCGCGTCACCAGCCGCGCGAGCACGCGCTGCTCGACCGGCTCTATTTCTTTGCGCAATCTGGCCAGAGATTTTCTGCGGATGGTCCGCAGCACCTCGACGTCGCACCACTCGCGATGCATGCCGCCCGGCCGGAATCCTCCCTCCGCCAGCCTGCCTCCCGCAACCAAGCCTTCCAGCAGCGACTCGACGCGCGCGATCTCCATCCCAAACCGGCCTTCGCACTCCGCTGACGTAAACGGCCCATGCGTACGCGCAAACCGCCGCACCAAATCGATCTCCGCCTCCGGCACACGCGCACGAAACGCCTCGGGCAATCCCTTCGGCAGCGTGATCTCCAGCGCATCGCGATACCGCCCCGCATCCTCCGCCGCAATCAGCCGCAACTCGCCACCGACTTCTATCTCAATCACTCGCTTTGCGAGTACCAGATTCGCCGCAAACGCCGCCGCATCACCCTCGACGCGCTTCTGCAACTCCGCAGCAGACAAATCCCCAATCCGCAGCAGCAGATCGTGGACGCCATCCACCCCGCGCGCACGATATCCATCCGTCAGCGCCTGCAACTGTTCTTCCGTCTCTTCGATCGCCCTCGCATCCAGCAGCTCGCGCAGGTCCGCGTCTCCCATCAGCTCGCGCAGCTGCTCCTGGTCGATCGAGAGCGCCTGCGCGCGCCGCTCGGCCAGCGGAGCATCGCCGTCGTAGATGTAGTTCGCCACGTAGCTGAAGAGCAGAGCCGAAGCGAACGGGCTCGGCTTCTGCGTATCCGCCACGCGTACGGTCAACGTGCCGCTCTCAATCCCGCGCAACACCTCCATCAAGGCCGGCATGTCGAAGACGTCGCGCAGGCACTCGCGATACGCCTCCAGCAGAATCGGAAAGCTCGCAAACCGGCTCGCCACGCTCAATAGGTCATAGGCGCGCTTTCTCTGTTGCCACAGCGGCGTCCGTCCATCCATCCGCCTGCGTGGCAGCAACAGCGCGCGCGATGCCGCCTCGCGAAACTTCGCCGCGAACATCGCCGTCTGCCCAAGCTGCGCCGTCACCAATTGACTCGCCTCCGCCGCGCCCGGGAGAAATGGCGCAATCGCCGGGGGCTCGTCTGTGTCCGGGAAGCGCAGCACAAAACCGTCCTCGCTCCACATCAGTTCCACATCCGGCGGCCCGCCTCCCGCGGCCACCTTCGCCGCCGCGGCCATTCCCCAGGGCGCGTGGATCCTGCTGCCGAGCGGGGTCAGTACGCACACTCTCCAGAAGCCCAATTCATCCCGCACACGCTCGATCAGCACCGTCGTATCGTCGGGCACCACTGCAACCGCGCCTTCCTGGTCGGCGAGATAGCGCAGCAGATTCTCCGCCGCATTCGCATCCAGGTCATGCTGCTTCACCAAGGACGTGATCGCCACCGTCTGCGGCATCCCGCGCAGCTCGCGCACCAGCGCGCCGATCCGGCGTCCGAATTCCATCGGCCTGCCGGCACGGTCGCCGTGCCAGAACGGCATCTTGCCCGCCTCACCCGGCGCCGGCGAAACCAGCACACGGTCCTGCGTGATCTCGTCGATCCGCCATGCCGACGCGCCCAACAAAAAGACGTCGCCCGCCTTCGACTCGAAAACCATCTCCTCGTCCAGTTCGCCCACGCGCACCGGCTTATCACGCTCTCCGGACAAGAACACCCCATACAATCCGCGATCCGGAATGGTCCCGCCGTTCATGATCGCGATCCGTTTCACGCCTGCGCGCGGCGTCAACCATCCGCGCTCGCGGTCCCAGGTCACGCGCGGCCGCAGTTCCGCAAACTCGTCCGACGGATACAGGCCGCTCAGCATGTCCAGCACGCCGTTGAAGACAGCGCGGCTCAATCCTGCAAAGGGCGCGGCTCCGACCAAGAGTCCATACAGCGCCTCATACGCGATTCCCGGACCAGAATTCTCCTGGGTGCCCCATCCGAGCTCTGCTCGGGTGGGTTCTGACCGCGCATACCGTTCCGACTCCGCCGCACTCATCGGGGGATGCGCCACCGTCGCCACGATCTGCTGCGCCAGCACGTCCAGCGGATTGCGCAGAAACCTCGTCGACTCGACGTGCCCTTCATGCATCGCCTGTGTCACCGCCGCACACGCCACCAGATCGGACCGATACTTGGGAATCAAAATCCCATGCGACGCGGCGCCCACCTGATGTCCCGCGCGCCCGATGCGCTGCATTCCGCTTGCGACCGAAGGCGGCGCCTCCACCTGGATCACCAGATCGATCGCACCCATATCGATCCCAAGCTCGAGCGAGCTCGTCGCCACCAGCGCCTTGATCTCGCCCGCCTTCAACCGGTCTTCGATCTCCTTGCGCTGCGCCGCCGCGAGCGATCCATGATGCGCCCGCGCGATTGGCGCCCCCGCCAGCTCGTTGATCGCAGCAGCCATGCGTTCCGCAACCCGCCGCGCATTGACAAAGATCAGCGTCGAGCGACGGCCCTGAATAATGTCCAGCACCTTCGGATACATGCTCTGCCAGATCGAAGTGCGCTTCGGACCTTCTTCCTTCTCTCCTTCAGGCCGAACGCTGAGCCGCGCCATGTCCTCCACCGGAATCTCAACACGCAGCTCCAGATTCTTCCGCGCCCCCGCATTCACAATCGTGACGGGCCGATAACGAATGTCCCGCACCTCATCCGCCGACTCGCTGACTGGCTCACTCGATGCATCTGACAACTGAGAACTGACAACTGACAACGCGGCCGCCGCATTCGACTGAGGACTTCCGAGCATCTCCGTCCCACCCAAAAACCTCGCCACCTCTTCCAGCGGCCGCTGTGTCGCGCTCAGTCCAATGCGCTGCAACCTTCCGCCGCCGCTGGCGCGCACCAGCGCCTCCAGCCGCTCCAGCGAAAGCGCCAGGTGCGCCCCGCGTTTCGTGGGCACCATCGCGTGTATCTCATCGATAATCACCGTCTCCACTGTGCGCAGCATCTCGCCGGCACGCGAGGTCAGCATCAGATACAGTGACTCCGGCGTCGTGATGAGTATCTCGCCCGGATGGCGCAGGAACCGCGCCCGCTCTTTCGCTGGCGTGTCGCCCGTCCGCATCGTGATCTGCGGGGCACGTACATTGACGCCTGCCTCGCGCGCCATCGCGGCAATGCCTTCCAGCGGCCGCTGGAGGTTTTTCTCCACGTCCGCTGCCAGTGCCTTCAACGGCGAAAGATACACCACACGGCATCCGCGGATTGGGTGCTCCACATCTCGTTTCTGAGTTGTGGGATGGAGTGGCGCCAATCTCTCCGCGATTGACTCACCAAACATCAGCCGGTCCAGGCACCACAAAAACGCCGCCAGCGTCTTGCCGGTGCCGGTCGGTGCAAGGATCAGTGTCGACTCGCCGCGCGCAATCGCCGGCCAGCCTTCGCGCTGCGGCGCTGTCGGCTCCCCCAATGCCTCAGCGAACCATTTCCGCGTGATCGGATGAAAAAGCTCCAGCGCCCCGGCTGCTCCCCACGCACGGGCTTCCTCCACCGCTCCGGCACGCGCAGACTTCCTGCCCAACTTGGCTGCCGAATTCGACTCAGTGCGCCGTGCCATCCCAGCAGAATAGATGCTTCCCGCGGCAACGCGCGCCCTCAGCGCCTGGAGCCATTCCGCTTATCTCGCCGGCGTCTTCCGGTAGAAACAGCATCTGTCCATGTACTCCGCCTCAAACAGGTCCGTCGAATCCTCCGCCTGTTCCGCCTGTCCCAGGGCCAGCACGCCATGCGCCGCCAGCCGCCGATGCACGCTCGCAAAGGCCGCTGCGCGGTCTTGCTCCGGCAGAAACAGCAGCACATTTCGCATCAGCACCAGGTCATACACGTCCGGCTCTGCAATCTGAGTGCACACGTCTCCTTTGCGAAACTCGCACATGGCACGTAGCTCCGGAACAATCTCCCACTCGTCGCCCTCGCGCACGAAGCAGCGCACCAGCATGCGCGCCGGCAGACCTCGGTTAACCTCGGCGCGCCGGTAGCGCCCACGCCGCGCATATTCAATGGCGCTGCCCGCGAGATCGGTCGCTACGATCTCCACGTCCCAATCCGCCAGTTGATCCGCAAAATTCTCGCGTAGCAGCATCGCGATGCTATACGCCTCCTGGCCGGTGGAGCATCCGGCGCACCATATACCGAGCCGCCGGTTCCGCATATTCGCTTCGATAATTCGCGGAAGCAGCGTCTCACGGAGTGCGTCGAATGTATCCCGGTCCCGAAAGAACGCCGTCTCGTGCAGCGCGGTTGTCCCCACTGGCGCACGATTCAAACGCGCGCTCGCATTCGTCTGCACTCCATTGAGGTTTCCCGCCTCCATCATGCTGCCAGTCCCATCATCGCCAGCTTCTCGCGCAGCCCGTCCGCGGTAAACGGTTTCATCAGAAACTCATCCGCCCCATATCCAAGCGCGCTTTCGATGAAGACATTGTCAGACTCGGTTGTCACCATCATGACCTTCATTTCGTCACCCAGTCCTGAATCGCGCAGCGCCTTGACGCACTCCAGCCCTGTCATCCGCGGCATATTCACGTCCAGCAGCATAAAGTCGAATCCGGTGCTCGCTGCCCGCAAGGCGTCCAGCGCTTCGCATCCGTCGGCCGCCTCCGAGCATTGCACGCCCATGCGCTCCAGCAGTTGCCGGAGATGCGCGCGCATGAACCGCGAATCGTCCACAATCAATGCTCTCATTTGGCGCCTGCGCGGCTCGCCCGCGTCTCCGGCAGCCCGCTCCGCGCGAGCTCCATTGGCCGCACACGCTGGGTATTCAGCCGTACCATCAGGTCACTCTTCATCCGGAAGACACCATCGAAGATCGCTTCCCCAAGCGCATCCAGCGTGACTGGATTTCTTTCCATTGCGTCTTCGGCGACACTCACCACGTCTCCTACTTCGTCCACCATCAGTCCGAAGCGCTCACTAGCCTCGTCCTCTAGTACCAGCACGCGATCTCTAGTACCCGTTCGCCGCTCAAGCCCAAGCAAGGTGCGCAGGCTTATCGCTTCCAGAACTTCGCCGCGATACGTCAGCACGCCCGCAATGTGGCTTGGCGCCAACGGCACCTGTTGCGGCACGGAATTCCCAAGCACCTCCCGAATCGCGCGCGTATCGATACCGTAGAGTCCCGCGCCTGCGCGCACGGAGCATAGTTGTACAGTTCTCTGCTTCGTCTCCGTATTCCTATCCATCGCCGTCTTCACGCCACTCCCTCCAGCACACGGCGCCTTCCGCTCGCGGCGCACTGCTGCCTCATGGCGAAATCCCGATGCACAGCCGTTATTCTTTCCTTCACACGCGCCAGCGGACTTGTGCAAAGAGCCGTATTCTCCAGTAAGAGCTCGCCTGGGCACACATCCACCACACGGCGCACCACCACACCGACCCTTCTTCTCTCCCGCGTCGTACAGATCAGCACCGTTGCCGACGTGCTCCTGGCTGCGCGCAATTCGCCCAATACTCCCCCGTCGTCTTCCAGTGGGATCACGTCGCCGTCATACTGCAGCATGGCTCGCCCGTCCACATCTTCCACCTCACGCAACGGCACCGTCGCAATGCGTTCCACCGCGCTCAATGGAACCGCCATACGCTTCGCAATGTCGCCGCTATCGCGAATGCTGGGTTCGTATATCACCATCGCGTTCTCCATTGCGATCGCTTCGGCGCCGGCCGTGGTGGTCTGGCCGTCTGCGGCCATTGCTCCCGCCGCAGTCGCGAGTTGGCCTTCCGCCGCAGCCCGCAGGCCGGCCAGGTCGCCAATTGCCGCAGCATCCAGAATCATCGCCAGTGAACCGTTACCCAGCACCGTCGTTCCAGCGTAGATACCAATCTCGCGCAGCGACGCCGGCAGCGGCTTCACAACAATCTCTTCCGGCGGCCGCAGTCCGTCCAGCATCAGCCCAAAACGCCGCCCCTCCGGCTCCAGCACAACGATGTAGAAGCCCCGCGCGCAACGGTCCGCCGCAGTGGGTACCCCACATCTCGATCCTGAGATGTGGGTGCTACTCCCTGCGTCATCCTCCAGCTCCAGCACGCGCGCCAATCGCACCAGCGGCAGCAGGCGGTCACGCAGCCGATAAAGCTCTGTCGTGCCAATGCGCTCCACTGCACTCTCCGCCTCGGTTGCGGGCACATGCACCAGTTCCACCAGGGAAGCCTGCGGCAATGCGAAGCTTTCTCCCGCACATTCCACCACCAGCGCCGGCACAATCGCCAGCGTCAGCGGCACGCGCAGCCGCAGCGTCGTGCCCAGTCCCGCGCGCGACTCCACCTCCACGCGTCCTCCGGCCTGCTCCACGTTGGTGCGCACCACATCCATGCCCACACCGCGCCCGGAGATGCTTGTGACCTCCTTCGCCGTCGAGAAGCCCGGCGCAAAAATCAATTGCTGTGCCTCGGCCTCTGTGATCGTCTCCGCGGCCTCCGCCTTCACCAGCCCGCGTTCCACCGCCTTGGCCAGCACGCGCTCGGCGGAAATTCCCGCGCCGTCGTCGGTGACCTCGATCACCACCCAACCGTTTTGGCTGTATGCCTTCAGCCGCACCATGCCTTCGGCCCGCTTGCCCGCGCGAACGCGCTCGTCCTCAGGTTCGATCCCGTGGTCCACCGCATTGCGCACCGCATGGGTCAGAGGATCGCGCACTGCCTCCAGCAGGCTCTTGTCCAGCGCTGTCTCCTGTCCCTCAAACTCAATCCGCACTTTGCGGCCGCACTGCAGCGCCAGGTCGCGCACCATGCGCGGAAACTTTGCGAAAAGGTGTCCCACCGGTTGCATGCGCGCCTGCATCACACTCTGCCGCAGCTCCGCCGTTACCGTGTTCAGCCGCCGCACCTGCTCCGCATAGCTGCCATCTCCCGGTTGGCACTGGAGCATGCGGTTCCGCGTCAGCACCAGGTCGCCCACCAGATTCATCATCCGGTCCAGCGCTTCCACCTCGATCCGCAGCGTGCGGTCGAAATCGCCGGTCGAGATATTTCTTTGGCTGTCATTCTGCGCCCCAAACGAAGACTCCCCGCTTCTGTTCGAAGCCGGGTGCCCATCGCCTCCGTGCTGCGAAGTGGCGGGTCGGCTACCCCAGTTCGGTCGGCCACCGCCCTCCAGTTCCTTCATCCACGCAATCAGCTCGCGGTCATCGTCGTCATGCCGCTCTCCCTCCGAGCCGCGCGTCTCGATGATCTCGAGAATCGTCTGCAAACCATCGCGCAGCTCCAGCAGCCCGCTGATCAACTCGCCCGAGACGGCAATTCGGCCATCGCGCAGCGCAGCCAGCAGGCTCTCGCCCGCATGGGCCAGCGTCTGTAGCCGCCCAAATCCCAGAAAACCAGTTGTCCCTTTGATTGTGTGAACTACGCGGAAAATCTCGCCTATCAGATTACTGTCGCCATGGCGCTGCTCCAGCTCCGTCAGGCACAGCTCCATCCGCTCCAGGCCCTCACGGCTCTCCGCGACAAACTCTTTGGTTAGGTCTTCCACCTATCCTTTATCGGAAGGCAACCCCCCTGGCTTGAATCCAAGGCCTTGAATCCACAGACTTCCCCGACCGTCTCTGCCTTCAGCGCCACCGGCGTAGCCACCTCCATGTTCCGTCGATGGTTATGGCCTCGATGTCGACATCGTCATCCCAGATATAGACAGCCTGGGACGCTCCTCGATGCGCAAGCTGGCCACCATCGTAGCTGGCCTTTGAAGGCGCACCGCGATGACGGCTTCTCGCTGGCCATTTCCGCTTACGGCACCGCGGGAAGGGAACTGAGATAGTCCACCAGGGTCTTCAGGTCCTCGTCCGAAATCTTGCCTTTGAGGGGAGGCATCGGGTTCGGAGTACCGGCTTTGGTCTTCGCCGGCGGAGTGAGAATCGCAGCCCGTATCTGTTCCGGCGTAAGCCGCTTTCCAACTCCATTCAAGGAAGGCCCAATCTCGCCGCCCGTCGTCCCCACGCGGTGGCACAGCAGGCAGTTGTTGTTGGCGATGATCGTCTTCGCATCATGCGTTGCAGGGTCGCTCGATGCGGAGGCCGCGGTTGCAGACTGGGCCACCGGAGCCGCCACCGCCATGCCCAGCGGCGTGATGCGCACCAGCCGTCCCGGCCGGGCATCTTCGACAGCCCATAACGCTCCATCGGGCGCCACTTCCACATCGCGCACGCGGAAGCCCATCGCCCAGCGGTCTACCGCCTGCGCTCCTCCCTTGCCGTCAAAGGTAATCCGGACCAGCGCCTGCGTCGCCAGACCGCTGACTAGCGCGGACCCATTCCACTGCGGAAACATCTTGCCCTTGTAGAACATCAGGTTGCCCGGCGCGATCACCGGCACCCAGTAGATCACTGGCTTCGCCAGATCGGGCCGCGTGTCCGGGCTGGGGATTGGCACGCCGTTATAGTTGTGCCCATAGGAGACCAGCGGCCAGCCGTAATTCTTCCCCGGCTCAATCAGGTTCAGCTCGTCGCCGCCGCGCGGGCCGTGCTCCACCTCCCATAGTCGGCCATCCGGCGCAAAGGCCAGGCCATACGGCGTACGGAAGCCCATCGCCCACGTCTCCGACGGCGTCAGGTTTGGCCCGGGGAACGTGTACGTCCGCACCACCGGAGCCGTCTTTGCCGCCTCCGTGTCCGACGGTGGATCGATGATCGGCACACTCGCCGCGCCGATCTTGCCTGCCATCGGATTGCCTGGTGCCGGCTTTCCGTCCAGCGTCAACCGCAGAATCTTGCCCAGCGGCTGGTTGGGGTCCTGCGCCGGCGTCATGCGCTGCCGCTCACCCACGCTCAGGAAGAGATACTTGCTGTCCGGCGAGAACGCGACCTCCGCGCCAAACTGTCCGCCTTCGCCCCGCTCGCCATCGCGCCAGATGACCTTGAGCCCTTCCAGGCTCGCCGTACCGCTGCCGATCTTCAACTCCGCCCGCGCCAGCGCAAGGCTCGAACCGCCCGGTGCGCCCGGCTCGGAATAAGTCAGGTAAATGAAATGGTCCTGCGCGTAGTGCGGCGACAGGAACACGCCCAGCATGCCGCCCTGGCCCCTCCACAGAACATTCGGAACACCCGTTACCGCTGTCTTCTCTCCCTGCTGCGTCACCAGTTCCAGACCGCCGACCTTCTCAGTGATCAGCATTCTTCCGTCCGGCAAAAACGCAATCTTCCACGGCAGATTCAACGTCGTGATCTGTGTCACCGTAAACGGCAGGTTCGGGTCCGACTTCTGCTCGCCTGCATTCACCTGCGCCGATGCGCCGATCGAAGCCATTGCCAGAACGAGCGCTGTCGAGGTCACCAAATGCTTCATTGATTTCTCCGTTTCATCCTGCTGCGCGAGGGCACTCCATCACTCTCCAGCCGCGGTTCTGCGAACCCAGGATTTCCGCGCAGCACATTTGCCTGATTTTCCATCCCAGCCATGCTACCTGATTCCTGATGCGGCAATCTGGGCATCGAGCACGCGCCAGATGTGCCACCCGGGCGTTGCTTGGGTGGAATCAAGCCACCACATGCCTCGGGAACAATCGCTCGCAGCTATACGCGAAAGCGTGCCCTGCAAGCAGCGCGCCCTCGCTTCCATGAGAACTGAAAACAGAGGACCGGCCCGGCCCATGCCTCTCAGCAAAGCCGGGTGCCCCATCCAAGCTTCGCTTGGGTGGGATTGTGCCACTACTTGATTGTGTGCCCCATTCAGTCACGCGATCTCAGTCGCGTCATGGGCGGCCAAAGCCGGGTGCCCCATCCAAGCTTCGCTTGGGTGGGCTTGTGCCACTACTTGATTGTGTGCCCCATTCAGTGACGCGATGTCAGTCGCGTCATGGGCGGGGTAGCTGCTACTCTCATGCCCATGCCTCTCACCGATGCCGATACCTCGCTTCTCCAAAAAGAAGCTGCCGCTGCCGCGCAGAACTCCTACTCGCCCTACAGCCGCTTCCGCGTCGGTGCTGCCATACTTCTCGAAAGCTCCGGCGCCGTCCCGTCCAACACCATCGTCGCCGGAACCAACGTCGAGAACGCATCCTACCGCCTCACCACCTGCGCTGAGCAGGCTGCCATCGCTGCCGCCGTCTCGCGTTTCGGCCCCGCCATCCGCATCCGCGCCATCGCCATCGCGAACCTCAACGGCGCCGCCTGCATGCCCTGCGGCGCCTGCCGCCAATCCATCGCTGAGTTTGCCGCGCCCGAAACCCCCATCTTCTATCCCTCCGCCTCCGGCGAAACCGTCGCCACCACTCTCGGCGCGCTCCTTCCCGCCACCTTTTCGCTGGCCCGCGACAACTGACAACCCGGAAATTGTTGTCAAGCCCCCTTCGCCATTCGAATCGCGCTATCCATCCGTGGCTCAGCAGTTTACGCCGCAAAGAAAGTTGGCAGTTTTTCCTGCGCAAACTCGTACAATTTAAGTAAGGGGAAATCGGTCCGATGCGACATCCACATTCCAGCGCCTCGCACCGTCTCGTCCTTGCGGATCCGTATAACTCCTGTATTTTCTATATTCTGCGGCCAAGTCCAATGGATGGAATATTTTGCGAGGGGTCCGCACCTGCAACGTCCTCATTCCAGATATTTTGCGCCCAAAATACCCCCCAAAAAATTCCTTTGGAGGGCCAGCCATGACCTTCCATCCGATTGAAGTCATCCAGCATAAGCGCGACGGCCAGGGCCTCGCTGACCAGGAGATCGAGGCCTTCATCCGCGCCCTCGTATCCCGCAACGCGGAGAATCCCACTCCGACCGACGCACAGACCGCCGCGCTGCTGATGGCCATCTTCATCCGCGGCCTCAACCCGCAGGAACTCGCCGCGCTCACCCAGGCCATGCGCTTTTCCGGCGAGACGCTCAATACTGCTTCGCTTAAATCCTTCTGCGTCGACAAGCACTCCACCGGCGGCGTGGGGGACAAGGCCTCGCTCCTGATCGCGCCCATCATCGCCGCGGCCGGCGCGCCGGCAAACCAGGAAGATGCATATTCACTCTCCGATCCCATGATCAGCGGCAGAAGCCTGGGACATACAGGTGGAACTTTAGACAAGCTGGAGACCATCCCCGGTTTCCGCACCCAGCTCCCGCTCGATGAGTTCCTCTCAATCACGCGCCAGGCTGGCTTCGCCATGGCCGGACAGACGCCGACATTGGTCCCCGCCGATCGCATCCTCTACGCCCTGCGCGACCACACCGGCACCGTCGAATCGCCCTACCTCATCACTGCCAGCATCATGTCGAAAAAGCTCGCAGCTGGGCTGAACGCTCTCGTTCTCGATGTGAAGACCGGCTCCGGCGCCTTCATGTCGAAGTACGAAGACGCGCAGCTTCTTGCCCGCCTGATGGTCGAGACGGGCGAGCGCGCCGGCACGCGTACCGTCGCGCTGCTCACCTCCATGGACCAGCCGCTCGGGCGCTACTCCGGCAACTGGGTTGAAGTGATGGAGTGCCTCGAACTCTTTCAGCACTTCTCGCCCGACTTCGCCTTCACATTGCCGCTTGAGAGGCTCCGGCTCTCTTCCGACCTGCTGAACCTCACCCATGCGCTTACCGGCCAGATGCTCTATCTCGGCGGCAAAGCGAAGACGCCTGACGAAGGTTCCGCGCTCTCTCACCGCCTGCTCGCCGACGGCTCCGCGTATCGCCATTTCCTGCAGATGGTTGAGCTGCAATCGACGGATGTTGCCGCCGCCATCGCCGCCATCGCACAGCCCGCCGCGTTCCACAAACCTGCCGCAACTCGCAGCATCGCGGCTGAAGCTACGGGTTATCTCGCTGCAATGAACTGCACCGAGATCGGCTGGGCGGTGCAACGGCTCGGCGCAGGCCGCGCCCGCCCCGGAGATCCTGTGAGCGCGCACGCAGGTATTGAAATGCATGCCAAACTCGGCGACCGGGTCCTCAAGGGCCAGGTGATCGCCACGCTCTTCAGCGAAGAGCCGCGCCTGCTCGCCGAGCCGGAACAGATGCTCCGCGACACGCTGCAGATCTCACCCAAACCGCCGCAATCCATCCCGCTCGTCCGCGAAGTCCTCCGCAAGGAGGACCTGCGATGACCGCCGCATGCTCATACAAGACAAGCGCCGCAGGCGCGTCCTATACCAGCCTGGGGCGCAGCCCCAGGTACTGTCGCAAAAATCGAACGATGAGGGCTGAAAGCCCGGCCTATTCCTTGTCGGCGTCCAGCGCATCGATCAGCATCGCCGCCCAGCGCGCCACCGGCTCAGCATGGGCGCCCGTCACCGGATCGCGCGAGCCTTCGAGCACCGCAAGCTGCACCGCGAGATTCCCAACCGTCGAGCTCTCCGCCGACCCGCGAAAGACTTTGAGCCCCGTGGCCTCCGCAGTCAGCCGATTGAGAAACGCATTCTGGTTCGCGCCGCCCACGATGAACAGCCGCTTCAACCGCTTGCCCGTCAGGGCCGCCACGCGATCGAGCACCTCCGCATATCGCGCCGCCAGCGAATGGAAGATCAGCGACGCAAACTGCGGCGCATTTGCAGGCGACTCATCCAGCACGGCCAGCCCGCGCTTCGCGCGCTGCGCATTGATGCGCTGCGGCATGCGCTCCGGAAGCAGCAGATCGGGATCGTCCACGTCGAGCAGACCTCCAGGGCAGGGAACCTTCTCCGCCTCGGCGCACAGGGCGGCGATCTTCCACTTGCGCCCGCGCGCGGCCCACTCATCGATGCACTGCCGGATCAGCCACATGCCATTGACGTTCTTGTGGAAGCAGATGCGATCGCCGACCGCGCCCAGGTTGGTAAAGTTGTCCGCCTGCGCCTCTGCGTTGTTGCGCGGCTGCTCGATCAGCGTTCCCACCAGCGACCAGGTTCCGGACGAGATGTACGCCCAGTCATTGCCCGTCGCCGGAATCCCTGCGATCGCAGCGGCCGTGTCGTGGCACGCCGGCGCGATCAGCGTCGTATCCGCAAACGCCGGCAGTGCTGCAAGCGGCCCAGACAGCTTGCCCAGCTCCGTCCCAGGCGGCACCACCTTGGGCGCGCAGGCTGCGTTGAGCCCAAGCGCGTCGAAGATCTCGCGGCACCACTGCTTCTTATACAGATCGATCAGCCCGGTGTGGGTCGCGTTCGTGTATTCGGCCACGCGATCCCCACCCCAGTGCGAGAGCAGATACTCCGGCAGATTGATCCACTGCGCGCCCTCAGGCAGGCCGGCGAGCCGGTCGGCATAGAGTTGATAGACCGTGTTGAGCGAGATGATCTGAATGCCGGTCAGCTCGCGCATCCGCTCCTGCGAGCACCTGCGATGCGCCTCCGTCTGTGCCGCGGCGTTGCGCGGATCGCGATAACAGAAGGGATCGCCCAGCGGCTTGCCTGCGGGGTCCAGGCGAACGTAATCGACTGCCCAGCCATCGACGGCAATCGAGCGGATGCCTTCCGGTGCGAGTTGCGCGCAATTGCGCAGGCCCGCTTCGACGCCGGAGACGATGCAGTTCAGGTCCCAGCGCAGCCCGCCATCCACCTCGCGCGGGTTGTTCGAGAAGCGATGCACGAGCTCGACTGAGGGCTTTGCGTCGATCCAGCGCAGCAGCGAGACGCGACAGCTCTCCGCGCCGAGATCGACGGCGACCAGGGCGCGGCGGTCGGAGGGCTGCAGCGGCTTGCCGGAAGCGTGCGTCATCTGGGCGTTTACCGCAGGAACGCTTCTGTGAGACCGCCGTCCACGGGGATGATGTGGCCGGTGGTGACTGGCGTGAGCGGGCCGGCGAGGAACAGGATTGCCTGCGCGCAGTCCTTCGGATCGATCGGCACGTGGGTCAGCGTGCGTTTGGCGTAGAAGGCAGCGAGCTTGTTGCGCAGCTCGTCGTCGGTCTCCTTCTCCTCGAAGGCGATCGCGTATTTCGAAAGCGATGCCTTCACGCGATCGCGCGGGAACATGGTTGAACCCTTAACGACCGTCGCAGGCGAGATGCCGTTGACGCGAAGGCGCGGCGAGTAGGTCACGGCGAGCTCGCGCACCAGATGCGAGAGCGCCGCCTTCGATACGTCGTAGGCCTCAGAACCTTTCTTCGCGACGACTGCGTTGGCGGAGCTGGTGAGCACGACAGAGCCGTCGATGCCCTGCGCGTTGAAGATCGCGGAGGCTTCGTCGGTGAGCATGTAGTTGGCGGTGACGTTGATTTCGAGCGTGGTGCCCCACATGGCATCGTTGATGATGCCGTCGGGCGAGGAGGGGAAGATGGCTGCGGTATTGATGAGGATGTCGATGCCGCCGAACTGCTTCACCGTAGCATCGAGGGCCGCGCGGATAGCTTTGCGGTCGCGGATGTCGATTGCAGTTGAGATGACAGCTTCCTTGCCCGCGATGGCGCGGGCTTCTTCGCAGACGGCCTCGGCGCCCTTGGTGTCGCGGTCCGCGACGACGATGTGCGCGCCGCGTTGCGCGGCGAGCAGCGCGACCTCGCGGCCGATCCCGGAGCCGCCGCCGACAATCAGCGCGATGCGGCGCGAGAGTTCCTTCTCCGGCGGCTGGCGCTGAATCTTCGCTTCTTCCAGCGCCCAGTACTCGATGCGGAAGGCCTCGCTGGGCGGGAGGGCGACGTAATTCTCATAGACCGTGAACTCGCTGGGGCCGGCGGCTGGGCCGGCCTGCGGAACTTCCTTACAGGGCACTTCGCCGCCAAGCGAACCGGCGCCCTGCATCACGTGGATGGCGTTGGTGTAGAACTCGCCCGTGAGGCGCGACTCGGTCTTATTCTTCCCGAAGGTGAACATGCCTACGCCGGGGACGAGAACGACGGTCGGGCTGGCGTCGCGCATCTTCGGCGATTCCTTGAGCGCGTGCTTCGAGTAGTACTCGGCATACTCCTTGCGATACGTCTCCAATGTGGAGTCGATCAGGCCGGGGAGCGATTTGGGATCACCCTTTGCGTCCCATGAGATGTACATCGGGCGAATCTTGGTGCGGATGAAGTGGTCCGGGCATGAGGTGCCTAGATGCGCGAGCTGCTGCGCCTGCGCGGAGTTCACGAACTCCATCACGTCGGGTGCATCAGTGAAGCTGCCGATCCAGCGCTGTTTGCGGCTGACGGCGCCGCGAATGCGGGGAAAGACATCGAGAGCGATGGCGGCGCGATCGTCGCGGGTCTTGTGCACGGCGCCGCCAAAAGCCGGCTTGCCTTTGGCTTTATCGTGCTTCTCGATGAACTGACCGATCTGATCAATGATGGTGATGGTGTTCAGGTAGCTCTCGCGCTGGGTGTTGCCCCAGGTGAAGAGGCCGTGGCCGCCAAGAATAATGCCGTCGCAGCCGGGGTTTTGCTCGACCGCGCGCTTGAGCATCATGGCCAGCTCAAATCCGGGTCGCTGCCAGGGCAGCCAGACTAGCTTGTGCCCGAACTCCTTGTTGAACTCCTCCATCTTCTGCTTGCCATTGGCAGACGCGGCGAGGGCAATGGCCCAGTCGGGGTGAAGATGGTCGACGTGCGGCGCGGGCAGGTAGCCGTGCAGCGCGGTGTCGATCGATGCGGCGACTGGATTGTTGCCGAAGGTGATGAGGGGATACATCGCCACCATCTCGTCCTCGCGCGCGACGCCAGGGTAGACCTTTTCCAGCGAGAGCAATTTATCGAGGTAGAGCGTGGCGAAGCCGGAACGCTTGATGGAACCGAGGTCGCCGCCGGAGCCTTTGACCCAGAGGACCTTCTTCGTCTGGCCGTCGATAGGATCGACCTGGTCCAGCTTGGAACTGGTGTTTCCGCCGCCGAAGTTGGTGATGCGCAGGTCGGAACCGAGCAGGTTGGAGCGATAGCGAAGCAGGTCGGGTCCGTCGAGCTTGGAGGCAACAGCCTCATCCCAGCGGTCTTCAAGAAACTTGAGTTTCGTGTTTGCGGCCATGGCGTGTGTCTCTCAGACTTTCAATCGGTAAATTTTTCCTCGACTATGATTCCACAGGCGCGGGTGAGACGCAAAAGAGCGTGCCGGAGCGCTTTGTCGCGCGATCCCGGAAGCTTCGATCCTGTCGCTGGAACGCGGAGGATACGCCCCCGGGAGGCTTGGACAGCAACATCTATTTCGATGGGGATTGGCTCGCAGTCGTTTCCGCTTTGCAGAGTTCGCCCAGTTCGCTGATAAATCTGTCGATGCTTTCGGAACGCGTCTCCCACGAGCACATGAACCGCGAGGACGAGCCGATGAAGTCGTAAAACCTCCAGCCGCGATCACGCAAGGCTGCGGCGATGCCCACAGGTAGCTCGGCGAAAACAGCATTGGCCTGCGGCGCGCCGTTGATGCGGATCTGCGGAATGCTACTCAGCTTGTCATACAGCAGAGCCGCCATGGCGTTTGCGTGCCGGGCGTTGCGCAGCCATGTGTCGTTTTCCAGGAGTCCGAGCCATGGTGCTGAGATGAAGCGCATCTTGCTGGCGAGCTGCCCTGCCTGCTTGGCGCGGTAAGCGAAATCGGTGGCGAGCGCGCGGTCGAAGAAAAGGATGGCCTCGCCGACCGGCAAGCCATTCTTGGTGCCGCCGAAGCAAAGCACATCGACGCCTGCCCGCCAGGTGACGTCGGCGGGATGGACGCCCATGGCGGCGATGGCATTGGCGAATCGCGCGCCATCCATGTGGAGCCTGAGGCCATGGCGCCGGGCAACGGCGGAGATGCTCTTGACTTGATCGACCGAATAGAGCGTGCCCAACTCTGTGGATTGCGTGACCGTCACAACTTTTGGCTTTGGATAGTGGATGTCCGTGCGCCTGAGCACCAGCGTTTCCACATCCGGCGCCGCCAGCTTTCCGTCTTCTCCACGAGCAATGAGAAGCTTAGATCCGTTGGAGAAGAACTCCGGACCGCCGCACTCGTCGGTCTCCACATGGGCCGCTTCATGACAGATTACGGAGTGATAGCTCTGGCACAGCGCGGCGAGCGCGAGCGAATTGGCCGCGGTGCCATTGAAGACGAAGAAGACTTCACAGTCAGTCTCGAAGAGCACGCGAAACGCATCGGCCGCACGTTGCGTCCATGGATCGTCTCCGTAGGACGGCTCATCGCCGCTTTGGTTCGCGCGGAGAAGATAATCGAGAGCCTCAGGACAGATGCCGGCGTAGTTGTCCGATGCGAATTGCTGCATGACGCGATGATACCGACACACCAGCCGTGCGCGCCCTAAGCGGTGCGATCCGGCAGCTCATTGGGATTTGATTCTCAGCGCGGAATTGGCGCACTCCCGGTGATGGCGAAGTCAATGAACTTCACGCTGTCGCCGCGGTCGCCGGAGGGTTGCGAGCCGCCGAGCGAGAGGCGGTAGCTGCCGGGTGTAACGGCGCGAACACCTTTGTCATCCACCTGTGAGAGCGTGCGCGGATCGAGGTGGAAGACAATATGCTGACTCTGCCCGGGAGCCAGGCGCAACCGCTGAAAGCCGGCGAGCGCGAGGTTTGGCGAGACGTCCGTCTTTGGGGGAGTGAGATACAACTCGGCGACCTCATCGCCGGCTCGTTTGCCGGTGTTCTTCACATCGGCCTCAACGGTGAGTGGCTGGCCGGCGTGCAGGTCTTCGGCGGAGAGTTTGAGATTGGTGTATGAGAACGACGTATAGCTGAGGCCATCGCCAAAGCGATAGAGCGGCGCGCCATCGAAGTAGCGATAGGTGCGGCCCTTCATGGAATAGCTGTCAAAGGGAGGAACCTGATCGATGCTGGAGTAGAAGGTAACCGGCAAACGGCCGCCGGGATTGTTCTTGCCGCTCAGGGTTTCAGCGATTGCAGTGCCGCCGGCCTGCCCGGGATACCAGGCCTCGAGGATGGCGCGAGCATTCTGCTGCTCCCAGTTGACGGCGAGCGCGCTGCCATTGAGCAGCACAACAACAAGAGGCTTGCCGGTTTTTGCGAGCGCCTCGACCAGCTGCTGCTGGACATCCGGAACCGCGAGGTCGGTGCGGTCACCGCCTGCGAAGCCTTTCACGCTGACGGGCATCTCTTCGCCTTCCAGGTGCGAGGTGAGGCCGACAAAGGCGATGACGAGGTCAGCCTTTTGCGCGGTTGCGACCGCTTCCTCCTGCAGCATCTCATGGCGCGGCTTCCACTCCATCAGGATTCCATTGCCGCCAGGTTCCTTCTGGACGAATTCCATGCGGACCTGATGCGGCGTGGTATCGGCAAATGGAAGCTGGAAGTTCAAAACTCCCCGCTGCCCGCGCGGAGCAGCTCCCATTCCGCCGGAAGCAGCCGCTCCATTTGCGGTGACGGGACTAAGCTGCTTGCCGTCGATAAACATGGTGAAGCTGGAGCCGTCGCCAACATGGACCGTGAAAGTCTGCTGCTCGGCGGAGGGCAATGTGATGGTCCCCGTCCAGCGCACGGCGAAGTCAGTTGCCGTGGTTTTTGACGAGAGCGACGGGACAGGATTGGCGTTGGCCCAATCGAAGTCGAGCTGCTTGTCGACGCGGGTGATCTCAGGTTTGCCACTGACGTTCGGCGCGGCAAAGTATTCCGCGGTCAGGCCGTCGACTTTTGCGTTCGCGGTGGTGTGGAAGACGCTGCGCGGAACGGTGATAGAGCCGCCCATGATGTAAGGCGAGCCTTCCGCGTAAAGAACATGCGAGGCGCCGAACTCAGAGACGATGCCGTCGATGGGGAAGATGGGATTTTTGGGGATCGCGTTGTAGTTCCCTTCGAGGGCGATCTCCGAGGCTGCAAGCGGTCCGATGACTGCGATGTTCTTGCCTGCAGTTGGATTCAAGGGCAGGATGCCGTCGTTCTTCAGCAGCACCATGGACTCGCGTGAGGCACGTAACGCCAGCGCCTGATTCTGCGCTGAGTTCACGACGGAGAAGGGAATTGCGTCAAACGGAACCTTCGCCGGCGGATCGAACATTCCTAGCTTCATGCGCGCTGTAAAGAGGCGCCGGAGCGGCACATCGAGCGCGGACTCCGGAATCAGATTCTTGTGTACGGCATCCGCCAGGGCAAGATACGCCGCGCCGCAGTCGGTGTCAGTACCCGCCTCGATGCCCGCGACGGAGCCGCTGGCGTGGTCGCTCGAGTAGTGATGCCCGTGCGGCTGCGAGAAGTCGTCAATGGCGTCGCAGTCTGAGGTGACGTATCCCTTGAAGCCCCAGTCCTTGCGCAGAATTTCATCGAGCAGCATCTTGCTCGCGCATGCGGGCACCTTATCGACGGCGTTGTAGGCGCACATTAACGAGTCCGCTTTCCCTTCGGTGATAGAGAGGCGGAAGGCGGGCAGGTACGTGTCCCACAGGTCGTGATCGGACGGATCAATGTCCACCTCGTGGCGCGTGGTCTCCGGGCCGGAGTGGACAGCAAAGTGCTTGGGGGTCGCTATGGCGCGGTAGTAATGCGGATCATCGCCCTGAATACCCTGAATGAAATTGACGGCGAGATGACCGGTCAGGAACGGATCTTCACCGTACGTCTCCTGACCGCGGCCCCAGCGCGGATCGCGAAAGATGTTGATGTTGGGCGACCAGATGGTGAGGCCGTAGTAGCGCTCATGGTTGTTGTGCTTGAGGGCGTCGTTGTACTTCGCACGTGCCTCGGTGGACACAACCGTGCCGATCTGCTTGAACAGCGGTGCGTCCCAGGTCGCGGCATTGCCGATGGCCTGGGGGAACATGGTGGCGTAGCCGGAGCGGGCGATGCCGTGCAAGCCTTCGTTCCACCAGTCATAAAAAGGGATGTTGAGGCGCGGAATGGCGGCGGAGCGATCGACCAGCTGGGAAACCTTCTCTTCCAGGGTGAGTCGCGAGAGGATGTCGTCGACGCGCTTGTCGATCGGCAGCGCGGAATTCATGAAAGGCATGGCCGCCGCCGCTTTTACCTGCTCTGGCGTAACGGGTGTGTTGTGCTGCTGTCCGTCTGGGTTCGTGATTTGCGCAGGCAGCACGACCGGAGAGAAAAGGGCGAGTACGAGTGCGGCAAGGAGGGCTCGTGCAGAGGACATGCGGGTTAGCTCCGGAATGATTCCTGGTATGCAAGCTGGAAGCGTAAGGCGGAGTTTATTCGAGTCGCATAGAAAATAGCAAACGTAAGGGGGACAGGCGGACTGCCCCCGTTCCACAGCTGTGCAGGCTCCGCTATCCCAGCAGCTTCGCCAGCACGACTGCCTGGTTATGTACCTGGTCATGGGCGCCATAGAGCAGCGTAACCGTGGCACGGGAGGCTTCCCGCCTCAACTCTGCCAACGGCTCCTTCCGCTGTTTCAGTTCGGCCTTGTATCTCTTCTGGAACTCTACCCACTTCGCTGGATCATGTCCGAACCATGTGCGCAACTCGTTCGACGGAGCAATGTCCTTGAGCCAGAGGTCGACCTGCGCCTTGTCCTTGGCCAACCCGCGCGGCCACAGGCGGTCCACGAGAATCCGCTTGCCGTCGGAGGCCTTGGGTGGTTCATAAACGCGCTTGATGTGAATGGACATACACGCTGCTGATTGGATGCGACGCGAAAGGCTGCTGGCGCGATCATTATCGAATCTTCGAATCGAGGCTGCTACTTTCGGCTCGGTCGTTGCGTTCGAACGTGGGACAATATTGTCATCCCATGAGCACTGAGACCGCTTCCGACATCCGGCCTTCTCTCCCGGCCGCCGATAACCCCTCCCCCGACCCAACTGCTGACTCTTTCGGAGATGCGCTGCGCGAGTTTGACGCCGCCCACCCGCGGGCCACTGCTGAGAATCGCCAGGTCGAAGCCACCGTCGTTTCCTTTTCGGCAGACTCTGTGTTTTTCGACATTGGCTTCAAGATAGAGGGTGTTCTTCCCCGCGCAGCGTTTGAGAACAACGCCGAAGCCTTGCACATCGGCGACCATGTCCTGGTTTCAGTCAAAGGGCGCAATGAGGAAGGCTATTACGATCTTTCACGCCAGAAGATCGCGAAGGTAACGGATTGGGCCTCTCTCGAAGATGCGTTCGCCAATAAGTCGCCGATCGTGGGAAGCGTGACCGCTGTCGTGAAGGGCGGGGCGACAGTCGACATCGGTGTGCGCGCCTTTATGCCCGCGTCGCGCAGCGGGACCCGAGACGCAAAGGAGCTGGAGCAACTCGTCGGTCAGGAGATCACCTGCCGGATTACCAAGCTGGATGTCGCGGAGGAAGATGTAGTCGTCGACCGCCGCGCCATTCTAGAAGAGCAGGCTTTTGCAAACGCGGAAACTCGCCGCGCGGGACTTCGTGAAGGCGATATCGTCGACGGCACCGTCCGCAGCCTCGCAAAGTACGGCGCATTTGTAGACATCGGCGGCATTGATGGGCTGCTTCATGTGGGAGATATGGCATGGACCCGCATCGCAGATCCCGAAGACGTGTTGACGGTTGGGCAGAAGATCGAAGTGAAGGTGTTGAAAATCGATCCGGAAAGCAGGCGGATATCTCTCGGTATGAAGCAACTTCAGCCGGAGCCGTGGGAAGCCGCCGAAACGCGCTACAGCGTGGGACAGCGTGTTACCGGTACTGTCAGCCGCCTTGCTGATTTTGGCGCCTTTGTCGAGGTGGAACCGGGGATCGAAGGTCTGATACACGTGTCGGAGATGTCGTGGACCAGGCGAGTTCAAAAGCCCAGTGACATCGTGAAGAAGGGCGACACCGTAGAAGCGGTCGTGCTCGCCATCAGTCAGCCGGAACGCAAACTCTCACTTGGCCTGAAGCAGGCATTGGGCGACCCATGGGCCGATGCCGCACAACGATTCCCCATTGGGTCAAGCGCCGAAGGCGCAATCACCCGGCTGGCAACATTCGGCGCATTTGTGCAATTGGCCGAGGGTATTGAAGGGCTCGTTCACATCAGCGAGATTACTGCCGAACGACGAATTGCGCACCCCGCCGATGCGCTACGGCCCGGCCAAATCGTGAAAGCAAAGGTGCTCGGAATCGATACTGAGAAACGACAGATCAAGCTCAGCATCAAACAACTTGCTCCCACCGATCTTGACGACTACATTGCGGAACATCAAATGGGCGATACAGTCTCAGGCCGCATTGTGAGCCTGTCGGGGGGCAACGCGGCTATCGAACTGGGGGAAGGAGTGCTTGCGACCTGCCGCCTCGAAGATGCCGCAACTTTGGAGACGCAGGCGTCCGTATCGGGCGGCGTCGATTTATCCTCGTTCACTTCATTGCTGGAGGCGCGCTGGAAGGGCAAATCCGACCCATCATCTTCGAAGAGTGAGCCGGTGCAGGTTGGACAGCTGCGCAGTTTTCGTATTTCTTCGATCGATCCCGGCACAAAAGCGATCGCGGTTGAGCTTGCCTGAGTTTCCGGAACGCACCTCGCATTCCACTCAGACGTCCGGGTAAGCTCCGCAAATGGCATTCTGATCGCCTCGTGCTTGGTCGTTGCGCTTCTAGTAGCATGGTCACGCTCGCAAACAGCTCCTCTTGGACACACAATGCCTCTCGACGAGAAGACAATCTCGGCGCTTTCCGGCGTAACCACGGCGACATTGACCACGGTTCTGCTGAAGAGAGGCTTGCGTAATGTCTGGCTGCGCGGAACCAGACCGTTGCGTTCCGGCCAGAGTCGCGTGGTGGGCCCGGCGTTCACGCTGCGCTTCGTTCCAGCCCGCGAAGACCTTGCGACACCTGAATCATGGAACTCGCCGATCTCCACGCGCGCTGCAATTGAAGCGATGCCGTCCGGCTGTGTGGCGGTCGTGGATGCCATGGGGGTCGCTGACGCCGGAATTTTCGGCGACATTCTGTGCCAGCGCATGAAGGTCCGCGGCGTTGCCGGACTGGTGAGCGATGGCGTCGTCCGTGATGCCGCCGGCGTTCTTCGAACGGAGTTGCCCGTGTGGTGTGCGGGAGTGGCAGCGCCGCCCTCGGTAGCGGGGCTTACCTTCGTCGGATGGCAGCAGCCTGTCGGCTGCGGCGGGGTCGCCGTGTTTCCAGATGATGTGATCGTTGCAGATGATGACGGCGCCGTCGTGATTCCTGGTGCACTCCTCAAAGATGTAGTGGACGAGGCTGTCGAGCAGGAGACGTTCGAAGCGTGGATCATCGGCGAAGTGCAGGCAGGCGCCGCTCTGCCAGGCCTGTATCCCGCGAATGCGGAGAATAAGGCAAGATACGAGGCTGTTCGCAAAAACCGGCGCAAATAGCGGGAGTCGAAACAAGATCGGTCTCGGAGGAGACGCTGCTGCCAAACGATTCTGATGCTCTTGACGTTACTAAGTCTGACGCGCTCTACGGCAAGATTGCCTGGCGCATCATGCCGATCGTCCTGGCCGCTTACATCATTGCCTACATCGACCGCGTGAATGTCGGTTTCGCCAAGCTGCAGATGCTGGGCGACCTGAAGTTCAGCGAAAGCGTGTATGGATTCGGCGCAGGCATTTTCTTCCTCGGATACTTCATCTTCGAGGTCCCCAGTAATCTGATCCTGCATCGAGTCGGCGCACGTGTCTGGATCTGTCGCGTGCTTGTCACCTGGGGGATCATCTCCGCGTGTACGGCGCTGGTGCGCACACCGATGGAGTTCTATGCGGCACGGCTGCTGCTGGGCTTTGCGGAGTCCGGATTTTTCCCCGGCATGATCCTCTATCTCACCTATTGGTTTCCGTCGGAACAGAGAGCACGGGTGATTGCAATCCTGCTGGCGGGAAGCGCGATTTCGGGGATCGTTGGCGGCCCTGTCTCCGGCTACATACTTCGCTTCCTTGCCGGCCACCTGGGGATGGCGGGATGGCAGTGGCTTTTTATCCTGGAGGGTTTGCCTGCGGTCGTGCTCGGCATGGTCATCCTTTTCAGCTTTCAGGATCGCGTCGCTGATGCGAGATGGCTCTCTGAGGACGAGAAGTCGATCGTCGCTGCCCAAATCGCCCAGGAGTCCGGCGCAAAGTCCCACCAGACTGTTGCCTCTGTTTTTTTAAGTCCGCGCATCTGGCTGATGGGCGCGATCTACTTCGGCATCGAGATGGGATCCTACGCTGCCGGATTCTGGCTGCCGACCATCATTCGCCAGTCCGGCGTGAAGGATGCATTCCATATCGGCCTCCTTACCGCAATTCCATATGCTTTTGCCTTGGTTGCGATGGTTATAGTGGGCCGCCATTCCGACAAAACCCGCGAGCGCCGATGGCACGTCATCATTCCCTGTCTTGTTTCGGCAGTAGGCTTCATCGTATGCGTTTATGCGGGAAGCACGCTCGTATCGATGATCGGCCTTACGCTTGCCACGGCAGGAGTCGGTACGGCGGTGCCGATGTTCTGGGCGCTCCCGACATCATTCCTCGGCGGCATCGGGGCCGCCGCAGGCATCGCTCTCGTCAACTGCACGGGCAATCTGGGCGGATTCTTCAGCCCCGCGATCATGGGTTTTCTCAAGACCCATACGGGAACGCTGAACTCGGGACTCTACCTGGTTGCCGGCTGCATGGTTGCGTCGTCTATCCTGATCTTTGCACTGTTGCCTGCGAGAGTCGTCAATCGCTGAGCGCATGCGCGACAAGAGGGCAACGAATGGGTAAAGGTCTCCGCAAAGGGCTCACCAGCTACGGCGACGCTGCGTTCTCTCTGTTCCTGCGCAAGGCCTTCATCAAAGCCATGGGTTATTCGGACAATGCGCTGGACCGTCCCATTGTAGGTATCACGAATACATATAGTGACTACAATCCGTGCCACGGGAATGTGCCCGAGTTGATCGATAGCGTGAAGCGCGGTGTGCTGCTGGCTGGCGGAATGCCGATGGTATTTCCGACCATATCCATCGCTGAAAGCTTCGCGCATCCCACTTCCATGTTCCTGCGCAATTTAATGGCGATGGAAACCGAAGAGATGGTGCGCGCGCAGCCGATGGATTCCGTGGTGGTGATTGGCGGGTGCGATAAAAACCTGCCCGCGCAGGTGATGGCGGTCGCCAGCGTAAACCTGCCTGCCGTCGTGCTGCCGACCGGTCCTATGCTGGCCGGGAACTTCAAAGGTGAAGTCGTGGGTGCATGTACGGATTGCCGCCGCCTGTGGGCACAGCACCGTGCCGGAGCCCTTGACGCTGACGAGATCGAGTCAGTCAGCAGCCGTCTGTGTCCCACGGTCGGCACATGCGGCGTAATGGGGACAGCGAGCACCATGGCATGCATTGTGGAGGCGCTGGGGCTTGCTTTGCCGATGAGCGCCACTGCCCCTGCTGTCTCCGCGGACCGGCTGCGAATCGCTGAAGCGAGTGGTAAGCGCGCCGCGGAGATCGCGATGAGCGGTTCGCCGGCGCCGGCCGAACTTATTACCCAGGCATCCTTGCGCAACGCCATGGTTGTTCTGCAGGCGATCGGCGGCTCGGCCAACGGGCTGATTCACCTCACTGCCATCGCGCGCCGTGTCGGCGTCCAGCTCGATCTCGACGCCTTCGACAGCCTGGGACGCCAGGTCCCGGTGCTGCTCGACCTCAAGCCCTCGGGCTCACGCTATATGGAGCACTTTCATAATGCCGGCGGCCTGCCTGCGCTGCTTCGTGAGCTTGGGCCATTGCTCGATACCACTGCGCCGACGGTTTCGGGCTGCTCAATCCACCATGTCATCGCCGAGGCCGAACAGGTCCCAGGGCAGGACGTGATTCGCCCATTCGCAGCGCCGCTGAAGAAAGAAGGAGCGATCGCGGTGCTGCACGGGAATCTGGCGCCGCAAGGAGCCGTCATCAAGCACTCAGCAGCGTCAGCGAACCTGTTACGACACACGGGACGGGCCATTGTCTTTGACTCGATCGAAGATTTGACTCAGCGCATCGACATGCCGGATCTTGACGTGCACGCAGATGACATCCTCGTGCTGCGAAACGCAGGTCCGAAGGGCGCACCCGGAATGCCCGAAGCAGGGTATCTTCCCATCCCGATGAAGCTGGCCCGGCAGGGCGTCAAGGACATGGTGCGGATCTCCGATGCGCGCATGAGCGGGACCGCCTTCGGTACGATCATCCTGCACGTCACCCCGGAGGCGGCCGCCGGCGGTCCGCTCGCGATTGTGCGAACAGGCGATCAGATTATGGTCGATGTCGAAGCGCGGCGCCTCGAACTCGTCATCGCGGAGGCGGAATTGCAGAGCAGACTTGCTAAGTGGAAGTCTGCACCGCCACAGCGCGAGACAGCTGCGCGAGGCTATGCCAGGCTGTTTCAAGAGCACGTGCTTCAGGCCGATCAGGGATGCGACTTCGACTTTCTTTGAAGCGGCGCCGCAATTCCATCTTGTGCTTATCCGCGTTGCTATTCTTACCAGGCAGGAAGGCGAAACTATGCAATTCGATCACACCGCAAATGGCGTCTTCGCCATCGCCGCCACACCTTTTCTTCCTGATGGCTCGCTGGACACGGCTTCCATCGATCGCATGACGGACTTCTATCTATCGTGCGGGGTTACTGGCCTCACGATTCTCGGCATCATGGGCGAAGCACCCAAGCTTGAGCCGGAAGAATCACTTGCCATCTGCAGGCAGGTTGTCCGCCGCGCAAACGTGCCTGTGATTGTCGGCGTCTCCGCGCCCGGCTTTGCTGCGATGCGTTCCCTGGCCAGAGGTGTAATGGAACTGGGAGCCGCGGGGGTGATGATTGCTCCACAGCCTTCTCTCCGAACAGACGACCAGATCATCAGCTACTTCCAGCAGGCGGTTGCGGCCATTGGGTCGGATATTCCATGGGTACTCCAGGACTATCCGCTCGCGCTCAGTGTAATCATGACGCCGAAGGTGATCCGCCAGATCGTGACGGACAATCCATCCTGCGTGATGCTGAAGCATGAGGACTGGCCGGGTCTGGAGAAAATCTCCGTCCTGCGCGGCTTCCAGAGCGACGGATCACTTCGGCCGATCTCCATACTTACGGGCAATGGTGGCTTGTTCCTGGACTTCGAGATGGAGCGAGGGGCCGACGGCGCAATGACCGGCTATGCCTTTCCCGACATGCTGGTGGATGTGGTGAAGTTCGCAGGGGAAGGTAAGCGCGATGCGGCCCATGATCTCTTCGATGCGCATCTTCCGCTGGTTCGCTACGAACAGCAGCAGGGAATTGGCCTGGCAGTGCGCAAGTATGTGCTGCAGAAACGCGGGGCGATTGCTCATAACACATTGCGTGCGCCGGGCGTCTCGCTCACGGCAATTGCCCGTGCCGAGGTGGACTATTTGCTCCGTCGTGTTGCACGTCATGATTCACGTGCGCAGGTCGCCTAATAGGGTTTAGACGGTCTTCGGCTTATGCTTTTAGCGCGCAGTGGGCAAGCAAGCTCGATGTGCAGAGTGCGGCAGCTACTGGAAAAAGCCGGCCCTCTTCAAATCAGGTCTACCAGTTCCTTCTGGTGTTGTAATGGTCGTCATCAGTTTAGGGCAACAAACTGAATTGGGAGGCCTTTCATGCGGACACTTCGTTCATTGCGCAAGGTTCAATCTTGTGGCGGCTTTTTGGAGGGTCGGACCTGCGCGGTTTTTGTGTTCGCGGGGCTATCTTCTTTGAGCGTCGCAGCATTGAGTCAGCCTGGGCAGAAGACAGTTGCATCGACTGGATCGGCTATCGTTGTGGACTCCCGGGCGGTGATCGTTGTTGAAGCGCAGGCGCGCGGCCCGCTGCGGCTTGCGGCGGAAGATTTAGCCTCGGATATGGGCAAGGTGTTCGGCGTAAGGCCGAGGATTGTATCGAGTCCGGACGCAGCAAGTGGGACGCCAATTGTCATCCGCGAAGAGATGGACGGGGCTCGTCCGGCGGAGTCATTTTCGATCAGTGCGGCGGAGGAGGGCGGCAGAAAGGTCATAAGGCTGGAGGGCGCGGGCATGCGGGGAACGATCTATGCGATCTATCAATTTTCGCAAGAGTTCCTCGGTGTAGATCCCATGTATTACTGGACCGACAATGAGCCCCTACGAAGAAGTGCGGTCACCATTGCTCCGGGCCTTCACAAGGAGTTTCCCGCGCCGGTGTTCAAATATCGCGGATGGTTCCCCAACGACGAAGACTTGCTTACAGGATGGGCCCCCGATGAAAAGACCGGCATCGCGCCGGCGGTATGGGAGAAGATCGACGAAACGATCCTGCGGCTCAAAGGAAACATCGTGGTGCCGGGGACCTGGAACTTTCCGGACGAGCAGGAGATGCGCATTGCGGGCGAGCGGGGCCTCATCCTGACACAGCACCATGCCATCCCTCTCGGCTTGAATGTCGCGCGGTGGCCGCAGGATGTTCCGTATAACTATTCGACTCACCCTGAGATTCTGGAACGGGCGTGGAAGGACGCTGTGGCGGCCGTGCCGGCGGACCAGGAAGTTCTCTGGTCGGTGGGACTGCGCGGCTTGTCGGACGTGAGCTATGCATCGATGGACCCCAGCGTCGTAGGGAATGACCAGCGGCTAGGGATGCTGATAAGTAAGGCCATCGATGATCAGATGAAGATTGTGCGCGCACGCTTTCCCAACGCGCAGTTTGTCACTGATCTGTGGCAGGAGGGCTCACGGCTGGAACAGGAAGGATATCTGAAGATTCCTCCCGAGGTGATGCTGGTTTGGGCCGATACAGGATATGGCGATCCCCAGGATAACGGACTGGTAAGCGCGGGGCAGGGAATTTACTTCCACGTAGCGATGATGAATGGGCGTGCCAATCAACTCACCGAGATGGTTCCCGTGGAGCGCATCTATGAGCAGTTGATGCGTTATCAGAAAGCGGGAGCGACGGCCTATTTCCTGGTCAATACAAGCGATATCCGGCCGGTGGTGATGACCACGCGCGCCGTGATGGACGCCGTCTGGGAAGGCGCGGACAAGAAGTCAGCAGACGAGTTTTACAGAGATTGGATTACAGAGGAATTCGGAGCAAAGGCTGTCCCCGCACTGACAGCCTTTTACAAGGCCTATTTCGAGGCGCCGGCTTTGGTGCAGCCATTCCGTCCGGCATCGGCCGCCGCGAGCCGATTCAGAGCGCCGGCGGCCCCGTCGGAGAAGATTACGTTCCCGCGCTGGTATGGCGATCAGTTATATCACTCCGAGGGCCGCGCGCTGATGCTCAGCACAATGTTGCAGACACCTATCGTCAGCGTACCCAGTCAGGCCCCGAAGTGGGAGGCGCCACGATTTAACACCAGAGCTAGCGGCGAGCAGTGGGCGGATGCAACAGCCAAGCGCGAAGTTATTGCATGCGGTGAGGCGCAGCCGCGGTGGGATTCCGTATGGCAAAAGGCTGTTGCAGACGAGTCTTTGGTCCCGCCGGCGCGCCGTAGTTTCTACAATATGGCGATTTTGAGCATGGCGGCCACCAATCGCGATAGCAATCGGATGTTGCTGGGTGTATCTCAGGCAGTTGAAGACTTGAAAGCAGGTGACCGGAACAAGGCAGAGGAAGACGCACAGCAGGCACTTAAGGCGCTGGACCATCTACTGACAACCAGAAAATCCGCCGAGTATGGAAAGTGGAAGAACTGGTATCGGGGGGACTGGTTGAGCGGTGTGGCCAGGACTAAAGAAACCGCGCAAATCTTCGTGAAGTACATCGACGACCCGATGACGCCTGTGCCACCGGCAATGGATTGGGGATGGGAGGCGTACTATCACATCCTGCATCATGAAGGCGATCGAAACGCGGATGTGCAATAGACCTCGCGACTGCACATTGAACGGCACATGCCAGACGCCGCTTTGCCAACTATTCATCAGGCGTCCCGGATCGTAAACTGCGCGCCTGGAGCTCGATGGCCAGGGGCGCAAGTGTACGGTAAGGAAGTTGTCAATCGCTTATCGTCTCAAGTTGACTCGGGTCGGCTTGCACCGACTCGGATGGTCACTGATCGGGTTGGCCCATTTTGAACAAAAAATAGCTTAAAGCCAAGCTTTCGCGGCTTTGAGACATTCCTGGACTTCTTGGGGGGTGTTTTGGTGGACCTGATCGGGATCGAACCGATGACCTCTTCCATGCCATGGAAGCGCGCTCCCAGCTGCGCCACAGGCCCACTCTCAGGAAGGACAGCTTCTATTTTCGATGGTCAGGGCCGCGGAGTCAAACCGAGGAGTTGACCCCGCAGTGAGCCGGAACCAGATTATTTTGAAAAAAGTGGGAACCATCGGGCAATAGACCGGTGTCTATAGAAGTAGAGTGAGCGAGCACTCGGCCGCCGGCGGCGCAGTTCTCTCGCGAATGTTTTGCAGGCAAGCTGGGCGGCGGTAGATCCCAATTGCCAGAGGTTTGGCAATGCGAGTAGCTTAAAGGACACCCGAATGCAGGCGGGCAGCGTGATGGGCAATCTGGCGAGCACGATCGACCTTGGAACTGGCGAGGCGGCTTTGGTCGCCGAGCTCCGCGCCGGGTCGGAGGCCGCTTTTGCGGAGCTAATTGCGCAGTATCACCAGCCCCTCTACTCACTGATCGCGCGTAGCCTGCAGGACCCCGCCGACGCCTCCGACATTACTCAAGAGGTCTTCATCAAGGTCTTTCGCAACATCGCCAGCTTTCACGGCGACGCCAGCCTGCGCACATGGCTCTACCGGATTGCGTTACATGAGGCCAGCAACCAGCGGCGCTGGTGGAAGCGGCACCGCAGGCAGGAGGTCCCGATGGACGCGCCCTGCTGTGCCCTTTGCGACTCCGAGCCGGAGGGCGATCCGCAGCCACTCAGCGCGACGCTGGCTGATGGCGGTGTGTCGCCATTTGATCAGGCTGCGCGCCAGGAGTTGCGCTCGCACGTAGAAGCCGCACTGCGGCAGGTGCCGGAGATCTTCCGCACAGTAGTCGTCCTGCGGGAGATTGACGGGTTCACCTATGAAGAGATTGCCGAGATTCTCCAGGTGAATCTTGGTACGGTGAAGTCGCGGCTGACTCGAGGACGCGCTGCACTGCGAGCGATCCTGGCGCCGGAGCAGGGAACTGGAGAGAGCCCGTCGTATGAGGGACATAGAGATCTTGCGCGCTCAGGCGTCCGGCTAGCGGGGGTGGCCTTGCGATGACTCCAATGCAATGCAATCAGGTCAGGGCTAGGCTGTCCGACTATCTGGATGGCGCGGTCAACGGACAGGAGATGCAGCAGATGGCGCGTCATATTGTTGGCGATGGCAATGCTGCCGGCTGCGCCGCCTGTGCCGGGGAACTGGCAGCGTGGCGGATGACGCAGAACGCGCTCCTCGCGGTGGGTCCGGCGAAGGCGCCCGCAGACCTCGCGCTGAATCTTCGCCTGGCAATCTCGCACGAGAAGGCGCGGCACGAGTCGCGGTTCCTCGACCGGCTGTCGCTGGCGTGGGACAACGCGCTGCGGCCTGCGCTGCTGCAGGTCTCCGCCGGTATGGCCGGCAGCATTGTGCTGCTCGGCAGCATCCTGACCCTGATGAACATGGTAGGCGCCGCCCCTACGGTACAAGCTGATGATGAGCCGCTGGGCGCAGTGACGCAGCCGCACTACCTCTACTCGACCGTGGGGTCAAACGCCGTGGTGACGCCGACCGATAGCCCCATCGTGGTGGAGGCAGCCGTCGATACCGCAGGCCGCGTCTACGACTACAGGATCATCGCGGGACCGCAGAACGCTGCCGTACGGACGCAGGTGATCAACCAGCTGCTGGACAGTGTGTTTGAACCGGCCAGCGCATTTGGCGTACCAATCCGTGGTCGCGTGATCCTCACTTATTCAGGCATCCTTGTACGTGGATAGCTGCAAGTCTCCGCGTTCGCCACAGACGCAGATAGTGTTTGCCATTGTTTCGCCGCTCTCTTAAACTTGGAGGGAGCGTCGAATCCTTACCGTGCCCTGCCTGATCTCCTCTTCCCGACACCGCCTTTCCGCTATACCCGTTGCGTTGGCCGGAATCCTGGTCTTCAGCGCCATGGGTCTTGCCCAGACCTCATCATCCAGTTCCAGTTCCTCCTCCACCAATCCGCAGGCGATTGACGAGACTCCTACGCCACGCATCGCGCAGCCTCAGTCTGCTGGATCGGCCATCACGCTTGAGACCAGCGAACCGCTGTTTTATGTCGCCGCCGCGCTGAACGCTTGCGGTTACGATAACGACCTCGCCGCTTCCAACCCAGTGCGCGTCCAGCTTCGGGATGAGATCAATGAGCAGTTGGCGGCATCGGCCCCGGCGCGCGACGCGCGCGACGCGCTGTGCGCCTTTATCCGCGACCACGCACTCAATGATAAGAGCCGCAATCTGGCCCAGTATATTTCGCTTTCGCTCTATCTCGGGCCGCCGCCTCTGCTTACGCCCACAGTCGACATCACTGATCTGCCGATCGATGCCGCACAAGTGGCCGAAGTACTGCCGCTGCTGCGCACCTTCGCGGAAACCGCCCACCTCAACGCGCTATGGGGCGAGCATCGCGCCGACTATCAAGGCTTCGTGGACAGGATTCACGATCCGCTCACGAAGGTCTTTCTGGACACGAACATCTATCTTCATTTACCCGTCAGCAGCTATGACGGCCGACGTTTCCTGGTGCTGCTGGAACCGATGCTGGCTCCTTCGGAGACCAATGCACGCGTCTATGGCAACGACTACATCGTCGTAGTCTCGCCGGGCGGGACAGGGAGCGCCCTGCCGATGGACCTTATCCGTCATGCCTACCTGCACTACCTGGTGGAACCGATGGTCTACTCGCGGCCCGCGGCCATGGATCGCTTGCTGCCGCTATTGAAGTCGGTGCAGGACGCGCCCTTGGAGTTCTCATATAAGTCGGATATTACCTCGCTGCTGGCGGAGTGCCTTATCAAGGCCATCGAGGCTCATCTGATGGAGACGAGTATCGCGCATCCGGTAAAGCCATCGCCGCGCGCCGACCGTACAGAATTCATGAAATATGACGAGGAGATGACCCTCTATGACCGTCAGGCGGATGCCGTTCGCCGCAAAGCCGTCGATCTGGAGATGCGGCAGGGCTGGGTGCTGGTCGAATACTTTTATGACGAACTAGCGCAGCTGGAGCGAACTGGCACCAGCCTGAAGGATGGCGTCGGACCAATGGTTTATGGCATGGACGTTGGCCGTGAAGCGCACCGCGATATGCAGATCGTCTTCCTGCCGGAGGGCTCGGGTTTCGATCCGGTATTGCGTGGCCGAACCAAGCCGAAGCAGCACGTGCCTTCAGCAATGGAGCTTGCGGAGCAGAAGCTGAGCAAGGGAGACAAGGACGATGTCTTCGCCGCATCGGACATCGCGGAAGCAGCACTCAAAAAAGACCCCTCCGACGCCGAGGCCCACTATCTGCTTGGGCGGGTAAACCTGATGGAGGGCAATCCCGAGAAAGCGCTCGATCACCTGATGAAAACGGTGCAATTCTCGCGTGATCCGCGCACCATCGCGTGGGCGCACATCTATCTGGGGCGTCTTTACGATCTTGAGCGCGATCCCGACAATCCCGACGCCGTACATCCGGATCGCGATAAAGCGATCGCCGAGTATAAAGAGGCGCTGGCGCATCGCGACAGCCAGCCGGACACCAAGGCAGCTGCGGAAAAGGGACTGAAGGAGCCGTTCGCGCTTCCGCGGCGCACCGCTTCCTCCTCCGACCAGCAGAGCGACGATGCGCCGCTCGATCCGACCGGGAAAGCGGAAAAGGAAGCGTATCGCCCTGACACAAAGCAATAACCCTTGTGCGTCCGATGCTGCAGCCTTGTGCAGCACGATAGCTTCAGTAGACTAAACGGCGAGCGCAACACGGAGATGGCAACTTGACGACGCGCCAGGACAATGCAGCCAGGCCGAGGCACAGCGGTGCCGCGGATCGCGCCACGTCCGATGTCCCTCCCCGTGCCGACCTTTTCGATTACAAATTCAAGGACCCAGCCTTGCTCACGCTGGCATTGACCCACAGCTCGCTCGCCTATGAGCGGAACCCGGAGCATGTGCCGCAGCCGGGTTCGGATAATGAACGGCTGGAGTTTATCGGCGATGCCGTCCTGGGCCTGCTCGTTGCCGAGGCGCTCTACCGGAAATTTTCAAGCCTGCGCGAAGGCGAACTGACGAGGCTGCGGGCTTCGCTGGTCAGTAGCCGCAATCTCGCACAGGTGGCGATGCGGATGGAACTGGGACCGATGCTGCGCATGGGCCGCGGCGAGGAACACTCCGGAGGCCAGAAGAAGCCGGCGCTCCTCGCGAATGCGCTTGAGGCAGTCATTGCCGCAATGTATCTGGACGGTGGCTTGGCGCCCGCGCGGGACTTCGTCATGCGTCACGTTGTCGAACCCATGGAGGCCGAGTTGGAGCGGGCGCTGGATGACACCGGCCCTTTTTCCGGCGCCGTCGGCGACTACAAATCCGCTCTGCAGGAGCGGCTGCAGGCAATCGGTGCCGGCCAGCCCAAGTATGTGCTCACGGACCAGACAGGACCGGATCATCGCAAGCGGTTCCGCATCGCGGTGCGAGTCGCCGATGGTGAAGCTGCCTGGAAGACGCTCGCTGAAGCCGAGGGCACTACCAAGAAAGTCGCTCAACAGGAGGCTGCGCGGCTTGCGCTTGCGGGGCTGACTGGTCTCGCGACGGTAAAGCAGACGAAGGGCCGGGGCAGGACGGTCGGTGAAGAGGCCGCGCGATGACTATACGGAATGGCGATCTGGTCGATAATCCCAGCGAACTCGATGTGGTCGCTCCTCCAGAATCCCGGCCGACAGAAGGCGAGCCGCACGCGGTCTCAAATGTTCCTTTGAATGAAGTTCAGTCGAGACATCACTTGCACGGCGCAATGCAATCGCTGCAGTCGCTGCTCACGATGCTGGTAATAGCCCTTTTCATTCTCGCCTTTGTCGCACAGCCGTTCCGTATTCCGTCTGGATCGATGGAGCCTACGCTGCTTATCGGCGATTTCCTGCTGGTGGAAAAGCAAGTTGGCGTCGAAGCGCGGCCGCAAATCTTCGCGTCCTTGGGTGAGGTCCGCCGAGGTGATATCGTGATCTTCCACTACCCCGTCGATCCCTCGATAGATCTCGTCAAACGCGTGATCGGATTGCCCGGGGACCGAATCCATCTGCATGAAGGCCGCGTCTACGTGAATGGCCGGGCGATCGACGAACCCTACACGATCTACATCCCCGCTCCCGACAACAGCTACCGCGACGAGTTTCCGCGCATGGATCGCGCCGATTCGGGTGTGGACGCGCACTGGTGGGCGGAGATGCGCGCCAGCATCGCCCACGGCGAAATCAGCGTACCCCCCAACAGTTACTTTGTCCTTGGCGACAACCGCAACGATAGCGAGGATAGCCGGTACTGGGGCTTCGTCCCGCGGGCAAATATCGTTGGCAAGCCGCTGCTAATCTATTTCTCCCTCAACGACGGTCGCGACCAGGCCGCCAGCGCTACTGCGGCCGGTCCATCCGCCGTAAGTGCAATGCCTGGCAGTATTGTGCGGGGTGAAGCGCCGTCGCCTTCGCTGCTGAACTTCGCCCGCTGGGAACGAATATTCCGCGTGGTACGGTGACTTGTTCCAGCCGGCCGCGGATTAGGGCTTTCTCTCGGTCGCATCTGGAACCTGCATCCGAAGCCCCTCCGCGTTTCCTGGCAGTGTTATGGAGATAGCCGTATTGCCATAAGCTTTGACGGACTTCGGCTTGCTTCCACTTAGGAGCATGG
>Ga0134125_10000486_pt1 | contig 53769 bp, 52 predicted proteins | sample KB31751_FD_96464 | JGI IMG/M metagenome (GOLD analysis project Ga0134125, IMG submission 96464) | Terrestrial soil microbial communities with excess Nitrogen fertilizer from Kellogg Biological Station, Michigan, USA - KB3-175-1 | ecosystem: Environmental > Terrestrial > Soil > Unclassified ... | reverse complement strand
CTCGAAAAGATGCTGAGCTGGACGATCTATCCGCCCCAGGGTGTTCGCGGCTTCGGTCTCGCGCCGTGCAACCTCGAATACGAAACGCTCACCTTCACGCAGATGATGGATCACTACAACGCGAATCTGATTCGCGTGGTGCAGATCGAAAGCGTGCGTGCGGTCGAAATGCTCGACGAGATTCTCAGCGTGAAGGGTTTCGACACAGTGATGATCGGTCCCGCCGACCTTTCCATTTCGATGGGCGTGCCGGGAAACTCGGACCATCCGAAGATGATCGAAGCCATTGAGAAAATTCGCGACGCCTGCCGTCGCCACGGCATCATCCCGGGTATCCACACGAAGAGCCCCGCGATGGCGAAATTCTGGAAGGATCGCGGCATGCTGTTCGTCGGCTGCTCGAACGATCTCGCGATGCTGCTCGATCGCGCGTCGGAAAACGTGCGCGCCATCCTGAAGGACTAAGTGCGGCGCGCGAGACTCGCTGTCTGCTGTCTGATTGGGCTGGCCGCGCTGGCTGCGGCGGCCGCGCTCGACCGCATCACTCCCGAATCGCTTCGCGCGAACATTACCTGGCTGGCGTCCGATGAGCGCCAGGGGCGGCTCAGCCCCTCGCCGGGGCTGGATGCGTCCGCCGATTATCTCGCCGCGCAGTTCCGCGTTGCGGGCCTCGCTCCGGGCGGGTCCGGCGGCTCGTTTTTCCAGACGGCGGATTTCGCGCAGGTGACGCCGAATTTCGAAGGCCTCCGGTTGAGCGTCGACGCCGGCGGCCGTAGCGTCCCGGTGGAGAACGTGCTGGTGCGCTCCATACGGGCGCTCCATTTCACCAGCGAGCCGGTGGTTGTGTGGCCGGCGGCGGATGTGGCGGGCCGCATCGTTTACGCGGGCCGGCGGTCACTCGACGACCCTGGCCTGAATGCATTGCGAGCGAAGAAGCCGGCGCTGATCCTCCTTTCAGGCTCGGGATCGCGGCGACGTTCCGCCCAGCCTGTTCTGATGGATACCGATCCCGCCATCCCGCCGCTCATTCGCGTTTACAGCCGCGCGGCAGAAGAACTGCTTCGTGGCGGTCACGCGCAACTCACCCTTCAGCTGGCGGCGCCGGCGCGGCATGACGTGAAGCTGCGCAATGTGGCCGGCATCCTGCGCGGCTCCGATCCGGCGTTGCGCAGCCAGTACGTAATCGTTTCGGCCCATTACGATCACCTGGGGACGAAGCCGCCAGGGCCGGGCGACCGCATCTACAACGGCGCGAACGACGATGCGAGCGGGACAGCGTCGCTCATCGAGATTGCGAAGGCGCTCGCGGCGGATCCGAAGCCGAAACGGAGCGTTCTGTTCCTGGCCCTGTTCGGTGAAGAAGAGGGCTTGCTGGGCTCTGAGTATTACGTGCGGCATCCGCTGGTCCCGATTCATCGGACGATCGCGAATTTGAATCTGGAGCAACTGGGCCGCACCGATTCGAGCGACGGCCCGGAGATCGGTACCTTCGGGTTTACCGGTGAAGGCTATTCCGATTTGCCGCGAACGATGGCGGCCGCGGCGAAGACGCAGGGTGTCTCGACGTATCACAAGGAAGGTTCCGATGACTACTTCGACCGCAGCGACAACTATTCCTTCGCGGCGGCCGGTATTGTGGCTCATACCCTGGCGGTGGCGTTCGAATTTCCCGATTATCACGAAGTGGGCGATGAGGCGAACAAGATCGACTACGCCAATCTCGCGAAAGTCGATCGGGGTATTGCGGCGGGTGTTCTGGCGGTGGCCGACGCGGCGGAGGCGCCGAAATGGTCGAACGCCGCCGGGGCGAAGCCCTATCGCGACGACGCCCGCTGATTCGCCAGCAGCCCGTATTTCCGCATCTTGTAGCGCAGCGCGTCGCGGCCGATATCGAGCGCCTTCGCGGCCTGCGTCTGGTTGCCGCCGGCGCGCAGCAAGGCTTCCGCGATGAGATGCTTCTCGTGTTCGCCGAATGTTTCGGCGGCTTGCGAAGGAGCCGCCGGCGCCGGAGCGCCTTCCGGTTTTCGTACCGCGAGCTGCAGGTATTCGGGCAGGTCCGAGACATCGACGAGATTGTGCCGCGCCACCGCGCAGGCATGCTGTATCGCTTCCTGAAGCTCCCGAATATTGCCGGGAAATGGGTATCGCGCCAGCACCGCGCGGGCTCGCCGCGTGATGCGTTGAATCGGCGCTCCGGACTGCGCCACGAAGTGACGGATGAGCAGCGGCAGGTCCTCGGCGCGGTCGGTCAGCTTTGGAACGTGCACTTCGAGGGTGGTGAGAGCCCGGTAGAGATCTTCGCGAAACAGCCGGCGCGCCACCAGCGGGCGCAGGTCACGGCTGGTGGAAGCGATCACGCGCACGCGCGGAAGTGTCGCGATAAGCACCGCCTGCTGCTGGAGAGGCAACGCGCCGATTTCATCGAGGAACAGGGTCCCCGGCGTGCGCGGAAATTCGGTTTCGATCTCGGCGCAACGAACAATGATCAGGCGTCCCGGGGCGGCGCTCAGGTTGTGGAGCGCCACCGCCGCGGAGTCTTTGCCTGTGCCTGGCTCACCACTGACCAGCACGGTCCGGAAGCAGGGCGCAATGCGCCGAATCCGCGAAAACATTTCCATTGCCGCGGGACTTCGGCCAACCATTCCTTCGAAGCCGGCGCCGGTCAGCATGGCGGCTTCGAGCGCCTCGGTCTGCTCACTCTGCCGGGCCGCTTCGAAGAGACGGCCCACTACTTCATTCAGTGCTCCGAACCCAATCGGTTTTTTCAGATACGCCGCCGTGCCTTTACGGATGGCGGTGATGGCGGCCTCCTCCGAATAGTCGCGCGTCATCAGAACCACGTCGATTGCGGGGTCGAATGCCGCAATGCGATCGGCGAGCAGCGGGTCCGGGGAATCGGCCAGCACGATATGGGGATGCTCGCGGAGCACGAGCGCGAGTCCCTCTTCGGAACTGACTGCGGTGTGAATGGTGAGGCCGGCCCGCGCAACGGCGGAGGAGAGAAGTTCCAGGCTGCCGGTGTTGTCGCCAACAATGACGAGAACGATATTCGAAGCTGGTATCAACCGCTTTGCATCAGTCTCCAATAATAAGCTCGCCGGGAACGATGGGCCGCGTGCGCGGCAGGAGTCCCATTGCCGCGCAAAGCCCGACCGCCAGCAGCGCCACTGTGTAAGAGCCGAATTTTACGATATCGGCCGTGCGGCCGGGCGCCAACGCCTTCCAGAAAATCAGCTCGAGCGTCTGGGCCAGCGTGACTGCCCAAACGGAGCCGTAGAAGTAGCGGCGCTCGGTGCCTTCGCCTTTGGTGGAGGACCGCACGCGCGGCAGGATGCCGAGCGCGCCGAGCAGTAGAATCACACCGTAAAGCGGAAAATAACCGTAATCGTAGATTTGCTCCATGCGCCACGCGCCGGTGAAGGCCGCCCAGGCGAGACCCGCGTAATTCAGCGAAGCGAATGTGATGATGTCAGCCCAGCCGAACGTGTAGCAAACCCGCCGATAGAGCGGATTCGGGCGGTCCTCCGTGAAGCGCAGGATGTAGGGCCCGGGCTCGACGCCCGGCAGTTTTCCGCGAATGCCCGCGATGCCGGTGCCGATCAGGACGCAGACAAGCCACGTGAAATTGCCGCGGCTGAAGCCGTGCGCGAAGAGGTCGAATGTCAGCGGGCCCGGCGCCAGAAAGAATACCCAGATCCAGATCGGCCAGTGTGCCAGCCGATAGTGCGGCTTGTTGAACGTGCGGATTTTGATTCGCTGGCCTTCGTATTCGAGCTGAACGGGAAGCGGCATCGGAAATTCTTAGGGTATCGCGCCGGTACACTGGTCTGGTGCCTGACGTCAACGATCTTATCGCCGCGATTCAGGGCTGCCGGGCGATTGACCTCGCGCAGCCTTATTACACCGGCATGCCGCACCATCCGTCGCATCCGCCATTTCTGTACGGGCTGAACAAGAAGCATGGGGATTACATGAATCCCGGTGGCGGAAGTTCGGCTTCCGAGGGAATCGCGCTGGGCACCCATGTGGGCACGCACATCGATGCGTTCTGTCACTTCAGTTGTAACGGCAGGCTGCATGGTGGAGAGGAAGCGGCGGGCGTGCAGAGCTACGCGGCTGGCCTCGAGCGCTTTACGGTCGATACGATTGCGCCCATTTTCCGGCGCGGCGTGCTGATCGATATTCCGAAGATCGCCGGGCTGGAGGTGCTGCCGAAAGATTTTGTGGTGACGCCAAAGCATCTGGAGGCGGCGAAGGCGGATATTCGCGAAGGCGATGTGGTTCTCATCCGGACCGGCTGGGCGCGCTATTGGGACGATGCGCGGGCGTTCATCTCAGAGGTGCATAGTCCGGGGCCGCAACTGGCCGGCGCCCAATGGCTCAGCGCGCGGCGGATCTTCGCGGCGGGAAGCGATACGGCGCCGTTCGAATTTACGCCGAGTCCGAAGATGGAAGTGCATGTGCATCTGCTCGTGGAAAGCGGGATACACATCATCGAGTGCCTGAATCTGGAAGAACTCGCGGCCATGGAGACGAAGGAGTTTCTGTTCGTTGCCGCGCCTTTGAAAATCCGGGGCGGGACAGGCTCACCGATACGGCCCATTGCGCTGATTTCGGGGTAGCTGCGCTCAAAGGTTTTCAGAACTCCCGGCCGCGGCGTTCCCTGCCCAGCGCCGTCACGATCGCACCGCCGATAAAAACCACTGCTCCGGTCGCGGCCATCGTCGCCGCGTATGACATCCGCTCGGCAAGGAACGCCTGGATGTACACGATCGACCCTGACACCAGAACGCCGCACTGATACGCGAAGCCCGGCAGGAATCCGCGTACTGAATCCGGCGCCAGCTCCGAAAGATGCGCCGGAATCACGCCCCATGCCCCCTGCACCATGAACTGCATCGCAAACGCGCCCGCAACAATCATCGCCGTCGTCGGCGAGAATGCCCACAGCGGGATAATGACAACCGCCAGCAGCAGCGCCAGAATAATCGAACGCCGCCGTCCCATCCGGTCTGACAGAAATCCGAAAAGCACGCCGCCGAAGATGGCGCCTACCGATCCAATCGCCGAGATCATCGATCGCTTTGGCGCATCGAAATGGAAGTAGCGCTGCAGGAACGTCGGGTACATGTCCTGCGTGCCGTGCGACGCGAAGTTCATGAACGTCATCAGCAGCGCGAGATACAAAAACAGCTTCCAGTGCGAGAAGATCGATTTCCAGAGCTGGCTCCAGTCGGCGGTGCGCGACCGCTCCCATGCCTCTGATTCCTTCACTGTCACCCGCACGAACAATGCGAGCAGCGCGGGCAATCCGCCGATAAAGAACATGGGCCGCCAGCCCCACTTGTCGAACAGAAAGAAGTAACAAAGCGCCGCCAGCAGATTTCCGAGCGCATAACCCTGTTGCAGAAAACCGGAGAGCAAACCGCGCAGGCGCGGCGGCACCTTTTCCATCGCGAGCGACGCCCCCACACCCCATTCGCCGCCCATGCCGATTCCAAACAGCGCGCGCAGCACAAGAAACGACGTGAAGCCGGGAGCGAACGCGGTCGCCACTTCGATAACCGAATAGAACACCAGATCGATCATCAGCGGCAGGCGGCGTCCGTAGCGGTCCGCCAGCAGGCCGAACAGAAATGCGCCCACCGGACGGAACCCCAGCGTCACCGTGATCGCCAGCGCCATGTCCTTATCGGAACGATGGAAATCGCGCGCGATCGCGGTCAGCCCGTAGATCACCAGGAAATAATCGAACGCATCGAGCGTCCATCCGAGGAAGCTGGCGCTCACCGCGGCGTTCTGGTCGGATCGCGCAATCGCCTGCTGATCTGGTGGCGTCACTTCGCATGATTGTATCGAGGGCTCCGCGGCGTTTAAGATGAATCGACGATATGGCGCGACTCTTCGCCGGAACCTCGGGCTTTTCATATCCCGCCTGGAAACCGGCCTTCTACCCGAAAGACGTAGCGGCAAAGGGATTCCTGCAGTATTACGCGACGCGGCTGAACAGCGTCGAAATCAACTACACCTTTCGGCAGTTGCCTTCCGGCAAAACGCTGGAGGGTTGGCTGGCCGCGACTTCCGGCGACTTCGCGTTCTCGTGCAAAGCTCACATGCGGCTCACTCACATCATGAAGATGAAGGATGCAGGCAGCTTTACCGAAGTCTTTCTGAAGTCACTCGAGCCTCTGCGCGCGGCGCGCCGGCTGGGCCCGATTCTCTATCAGTTCGCGCCATCATTCAAATGCGACGTTCAGTGCCTCGAAGACTACCTGCCGCTTCTGCCGAAGGACATGCGCTTCGCGTTCGAATTCCGCCATGCGTCGTGGCTGACGGACGCCGTCTATGAGCGGCTCGCCGGGCACAACATCGCCCTGTGCCTGGCGGAATCGGAGCGGCTCGAAGTCCCGAAAGTCTTCACCGCGGATTTCGGCTATTTCCGGCTTCGAAAAGGGGATTACTCAGAGGAATCGCGGCGCCAAATCGCGGACCAGGTACGTGGCCTGCTCGCGGGCGGCCGCGACGCGTACGTGTATTTCAAACACGAAGAAGATCCAAACGGCGCGCTGTGGGCCCAAGAACTGATCCGTACCGCGCAGGCTTAAGAAACAGAAATGGCGCGAGCCATTACTCAGGCAAAAATCGTAATGGCGTGAGCCCTTACTAAGCAAGAGCGTCGCGCATGTAATCCATGCAGCGCTCGAGCTCTTCGCCGGGAGTGCCGAGGCCAATGTATTCGTAATCGGCCATCACGGGGAACGTGAAGTTTTTCTCTTTGATCAGCTTGAGCACGGCATCGACCGGCGTATCGCCCTGCCCCCACTGCTCGCTGCTGCCTTTATCGCGGCGGCGGTCGGTGATCAGAACCTGTCCCACCGATGCGTAGTTTTCCTGAATCCACGCCACGGGCGAACCGTTCGCGGCCGTAACCGCCCCGATGTCGAGGTTGATCTTAAAACGCTTAGAGGGCAGCGAAGAGACGAGATTGAAATCCGTCACGCCGATATTCATATCGTGCTTTTCGGTGAACGGCGCCAGGCGCTTCATGACCGCCGCCGATCCCGGAACCGAAATCGATTTCGCGCCCAGTGTTTTCGCCTGCTGGAAAGTCGCCTCGATTTCGGGGTCCGTGAACGAATCGTCGTACTTCACCGTGTAGGACGTGACCGCAATTCCAGCCGCATCGAATTTCGAGCGCACTTCCTGATAGTGATTCGCGTTGAAGCCGAGCTTCGAATCCGCATGGCCCAGACGGAATTCGCGCACCAGATCGCGCGCCTGCTTCATCGCGGCCGCAATTTCCTCAGGCGTGAAAACCTTGATCTTGATGGGGTAAGCCGCCGGCGGCGGCGGCGCGCCCGGACCGGTATTGGGCCCCGCCGGCTCCGTGTTGTACGACCACAAATCGATCGTCTTAACTCCGGCATCCTGCAGCGGCTTGATCAGATCCGCCACGTTATCCTTGCCCGGAGTGCGCGGCAAATCACGCAGGCTGTAAGTGGTGGCGCCGAGCCGCACGCTCTCGACAGCGGCCACAGGGACAGCAAAAAGCCGTGAAGCGGGCAGTGCGGCTGCCGCCGCGGTCCCCAAAGCCAGCTTGCCGATATCACGTCGAGTGTGCATTCGCTCTGCCTCCTGTGCGTTCTTCCGAGCCCATTATATCTGCTCCAGGAGACGCGTATTATATTGAATCCATGGTGCTACGACTTGTGCTGGCGATGGTCCTGCTCGCCGTCTTCGCCGGCATGGCGGAGACTGGTCCCGGCAATGGCTGCCCGGTGGATGTTGTCCAGAGCGCCTCCTCGCCTGTTCCACCTGCGGACGTCTGCATCCCGAACGGCTTCGACGATATCCCAATGGACTACTTCGACGATTTTTCGTGGAAGGAATTCGTTGCCATGGTCTGGCCTGCGGAACAGGGCAAGCGCGGCGTCGCCGATACATCGAAGAAGGTCGGCGACCCCGGTCCGCGCGTCTTCGAAACCTTCAAATCGCTGCAGGAGCTTTTTCATGACGATGGCTCCGCGCCCTCGCCGTTCAGCCAGTACGATGCCGCATCCTTCAACGCCTGTACTGCCCCCCAGCAATTTGGCGATATGGTGCTGGGGATGAAGAACGGTATCGACGATATCGGGCAAGTCGGGATCGGCGAATTGGTCGGGCCGCTGGTGGCGCAGAACGGCAAGTACGTTCACTACCAGACGCTCTACAACAAGATCGCCTACGACTTCATCGTGAGCCACAAGTATTACCTGCGCGCCAACCTGCCGGCCGTGCCCAGCCCGAAGCCGGATCTTCCGGTGTTGCAGTTCCCCATGGGTTCCACCGCGATCAAAGCTGCCTGGCTCGATCTCGATGGCTTTTCCGACGCTCAGAAGGCACGCTTCTACCGGCGCATGATGATGGTGAAAGATCCCAACACCGGCAAGTGCTCGACGATCTCGATGGGCCTCGTTGGCCTGCACATCATCGTCAAAACGCCGAGCCGTCCGCAGTGGATCTGGTCATCGTTCGAGCAGATTGACGCCGTACCGCCGAAGCAGTTCGGGGGCACCGGCAAGTTCACGTTCAATGACGGCGATAAGAAAAACGAAATGCCGGCGCAGAACCCCCTGAAGCTGATGCCGCTTGCGAAAGAGCCCGCGCAGCCGTTCAATCTCACGCGCAGCATCATGATGCCGATCCATCCGAAGACGGAGCTCATGACGATGGTGTACCAGCGCCTGCTGCACGGCACGCCCTGGGAGTTTTATCAGGTGGCGACGACGCAGTGGCCCCGCAACAACGGCGATCAGGCTGTATTCGTTCCGGCAAAGCAGGGCGGGGAAATCACCCAGACCTTCCCGGGCGCCGGCGCCACTTCCGCGTTCGCCAATCTGACGATGGAGACGTTCGATCAGGCGCGCCCACAGCTCGGTTGCATGAGCTGCCACAATCAGGCGCGCATGACGGTGGATTTCATGTGGTCGCTGCTTGACCACGCTTATCCGGAGAAGCTTCCGGTAGCGAAAGCCGCTATGGCAAGGTGACGTTCGCTTACGCCGAACCGGCCTTGCGTGTCGCTGGCCGCCGCCGCTGCTTTGGATGCTCCACGCTTTCTTCCGCAATCGTGGGCGGTTTGCGCATTTCGAGGCTCTTCTTCAGTGCTTCCATAATGTCGATAACCGGCGCGATGTGCGTCTCCGGCGTCTCCACCACGCTGTTGCCTTCAATCTTCGCCTGAATCATTTTGCGAAGATTATCGCGATACGCATCGGAATACTTCTGCGGCTCGAATTCCGCCGCCAGCGATTCCACCAGATTCAACGCCAGCGCCAGTTCCTTCTCGCGGATGTTCTCAGTATCGGTGCGGAATTCTTCCGTCCTGCGAACCTCATCGGCGAAGTACATGGTGTGGAGCAGCAACCCGTGCTGGCCTGGCCGCAGGATCACGATGTGCTCGCGATTGTGCATCGCCACCTTCGCCACGCCGTAGTAGCCGGTCTTCTTCAGCGCCGCGAACAGCAGCGCATACGGCTTCTCGCCGCCCTCATCCGGCGCCATGTAATAGGAGCTGTCGAGATAGACCGGGTCCACGTTGTCGGCCTTGACGAACTCCAGGATCTCCATCACCCTCGCGGTCTTCGGCGCCACCTTGCGGATATCTTCATCGTCAATGACGACATACTTGCCCTTCTCATATTCGTAGCCTTTCACGATCTGATCGCGCGTGATCGGCTTGTCTTCCGCCTGGCAGTAGAGAACCTGCTTGACCCGCGAATGGTCTTCCTTGTGGAGCTGGTTGAAGCTGATGGTCTCGCCGCGCGCGGCCGTGAACAAACGGACCGGAAGCGATACGAGTCCGAATGTGAGATGTCCCTTCCAGGTACTGGCTGCCATAGTTTTGTGTCACCCGAGTTACGCCGAAAGTGCGGTGGCGCGCGAGTTTCCTCATCCCAGCTATAACATGAATGAGAGAACATTTCCAGAGTCCTATGTCGCTCGAGGAGTACAAACGCAAGCGCGACTTCACCCAGACTCCCGAACCGGCGGCGGGCGGGCGCGTGCATTCTCCGCCGCGCGGCGGCTTTTTCTGCGTGCAGCGGCATGACGCTACGCACCTCCACTACGATTTCCGGCTCGAAATGGATGGCGCCCTGAAGTCCTGGGCCGTCCCCAAAGGACCTTCGCTCGACCCGGCCGTCAAGCATTACGCGGCCCATGTGGAAGACCATCCCATCGACTACGGCGAGTTCGAAGGCAACATCCCGAAGGGCAGCTACGGCGGCGGGAGCGTGATGTTGTGGGATCGCGGCACGTTCGAGCTGATCGGCCCGGAATCCGGCGAAGCCCAAATCGAGCGCGGCGACCTGAAGTTCGAACTGCATGGAGAGAAGCTTTCGGGTACCTGGGCGCTGGTCCACATGAAAGGCCGCGGGTCGGGGAAGAACAAGGACGACGGCTGGCTGATCATCAAGAAGAAAGATGCGGCTGCGCAGCCCGGCTGGGATATCGAACAATTCGCGGTCAGCGTGAAAACCGGACGCACGCAGGCCGAGATCGCCGCCGATCTGCCTTCGAAGAAGCAGGCCGCCACGAAAAAGAAAGCGGCGGCGGCCCGAAAGAAAAAGCCGGCTATCGATCCGGCGATGATTCCCGGTGCGAAGGCGGCCCCGATGCCGGGGTTCTTTCCGCCAATGGGCGCCTCGCTGGCGGATACGCCTCCTTCGGGTGGTAAATGGCTTTTCGAAGTGAAATGGGACGGCGTCCGGGGACTGGGTTACATCGACGACGGCTCTCTTTCCATTTACACGCGGAATAACATTCGCTGCGAGCAGCAGTATCCCGAATTGCAGGTGCTCCCGCACTACATCGACGCGCGCCAGGCGATTCTGGATGGCGAAATCGTGACGCTGAATTCGCATGGCATTTCGAAGTTCGAGCTGATTCAGCCCCGCATCCACACACGCGATGCGGCCGCCATCGCGAAGATGGCGAGCAAAAATCCGGTCCAGTATTTCGTTTTCGATCTGCTCTATCTCGATGGTTACGATCTTCGCCAGTCGCCGCTCGCCGCGCGCAAAGCCGCGTTGGAACGGATCATCAAACCATTCGACCTGATGCACTTCTCTGGTCATCTTTCAGGCGAAGCGCGCGATCTGCTGGAAGCCGCGCGCCAGAACGGGATCGAGGGTTTCATCGCCAAAGCGCCGGACAGCCTTTACGAATCGCGCCGCAGCCGCTCCTGGATCAAGCTCAAGGTGACGCAGGAGCAGGAATTCGTCATCGGCGGGTACACGCGGGGCGAGCGCGATACATTCGGATCGCTCGCGCTCGGCTTCCACGAAGGCGGCAAGCTGATCTACTGCGGCAACGTGGGGACTGGCTTTACGGAAAAGATCCTGCGCGACCTGCTGACGAAGATGCAGTCACGCCTGGTCGATAAGATGCCGTTCCGGCCGGACAAACTCATTCCCAAAGGGACCGTCTGGGTGCGCCCGGATCTTGTCGCCGAAATCAAATTCGCGGAGTGGACTTCCGACCGCAAGCTTCGGGCGCCCGTTTATCTCGGGCTGCGCGAAGACAAAGCCCCCGCCGAAGTAGGACGTGAAACTGTGCCCGAGTTACTGCTGCCGCCTGACAAGAAGGAAGTCACGCTAGAGATTGACGGCCACAGCCTGAAGTTCACCAACCTCGACAAGGTGTACTTCCCGGATGACGGCTATACGAAGCGCGACCTTCTGAATTACTACAACGCCGTCGCGCCTTTGCTGGTGCCGCACCTCAAAGACCGTGCGCTTTCATTGAAGCGCTATCCGAACGGCATCAAGGGCGAGTTCTTCTTTCAGAAAAATACGCCGGCGACCTATCCATCGTGGCTGCGCACACACACCATTGGTGAGGCGGGGAAGAAGATCCGCTATATCGTCGGAACCGATCGCGCCGCGCTGCTCTATCTGACGAACCTCGGCTGCATCGATCAGAATCCGTCAATGAGCCGCGTCGGCTCGCTCGAAAACCCCGACTTCATCCTGATCGATCTCGATCCCGTCGAGTGTCCGTTCTCGAAAATCGTGGAAGCCGCGCTGCTCGTGAAGACAAAGCTCGATGCCATCGGACTCACCGGCTATCCCAAAACCACCGGCGGCGACGGCCTTCATATCTACGTCCCCATCGAGCCGCACTACACTTTCGAGCAGGCGCGGTCTTTCGCGGAAGTGATCGCGCGCCTGGTGGCTGCCGAGCGCGCCGATCTCTTCACCACGCCGCGCTCCGTCGAAAAGCGCCAGAAAAACCGCGTCTATTTCGATTACATGCAGTTGGCGGATTTCAAGACCATCTCCGCGCCCTACGTGGTGCGCGCTCACAAAGGTGCCCCCGTCGCAACGCCGCTGGCCTGGGACGAAGTGAAGCCCGGTCTCGATCCCGGGCAGTTCACGCTCGCCAACGCAGTGGAACGCTTCACGCGCGTCGGTGATTTATTCGAAGGCGTTCTGAAGAAGCCGCAGAGCCTTGCCGCCGCCTTTTCGCGCCTCGAAAAACTGCTTCGGCCTAAGTGAGCTCCCGCTGCAGCGCTTCCAGAATCCGCAGCGCTTCCACCGGCCGCATCTCATCGATCTTCAGCGCGCGAATCTTTTCCTTGAGTTCGTCAGTGCCCGGTTCGAACAATCGGATCTGCACCGGCGCCGCCGATGGCCCGCGCTCCGGCGCGATCTCATGCTGTCGCAGCACCTCACGCGCGCGTTCGATCACGGTCGCCGGCAAACCCGCGAGCCGCGCCACTTCGATTCCGTAGCTGCGGTCCGCTTTCCCCGGTTCCACTTTGTGCAGGAAGATGATCCGCTCCCCCGCTTCCTTCACGCTCACGCTCAGATTGCGGACGCCGTCGAGTTGCCCCGCCAGTTCAGTGAGTTCGTGATAATGCGTCGCGAAAAGCGTTTTCGCGGCGGTGACGGCAGAGATGTGCTCCACCACGGCCCACGCGAGCGAAAGCCCGTCGTAAGTCGCGGTGCCGCGCCCGATCTCATCCAGAATAATGAAGCTCCGCGGAGTTGCCGTATTCAGAATGACCGCCGTCTCCGTCATTTCCACCATGAAGGTAGACCGTCCGCGCGCCAGATTGTCTGATGCGCCAATACGTGTGAAAACGCGATCGATCAGCGGCAGCGCAGCCGCCGCGGCAGGCACAAACGAACCCATTTGCGCCATGATCACGATCAGCGCTGCCTGCCGCAGATACGTGCTTTTGCCGCCCATGTTCGGTCCTGTAATAAGCGCGATGCGGTCCGCGCCATTGTTCAGATATAGATCGTTCGGAATGAACCGGCCCGCCTCTTCGCCCGCCAGCTTTTCGATCACCGGATGCCGGCCCGCCGCAATTCGCATCTCGCCATCCGCCGAAAACACCGGACGCGTGTATCGATTCTCCGCCGCCACCTGCGCGAGGGCCCCCGCTACATCCAGCTCCGCCACCGCCGCGGCTGTCGCGCGAATTCGCTGCGCCTGCTCCGCCGCGCGCTGCCGCAGTTCCTGAAAAATGCGCTTCTCGATTTCAAGAATCTTCTCTTCCGCCGAGAGAATCTTGTGCTCGTATTCCTTGAGTTCGGGTGTAGTAAAGCGCTCCGCGTTCACCAGCGTCTGCTTGCGCTCATAATCGGCCGGCGCCAGATGCAGGTTCGTCTTTGAGATCTCGATGTAATAACCAAAGACGTTGTTGAACCGAACCTTCAGCGACGCAATGTTGGTTCGTGTCCGCTCCCGCGCTTCAATCTGCGCAATCACCTGCCGTCCGTTCTGGCTCAGATCGCGCAGTTCGTCGAGGTCGGGATCGTAGCCGGCCCGCACCGTGCCGCCATCGCTGATATTCACCGGCGGCGTGTCGGACAGCGCAGCGACAATTGGGCCGCTGATTTCCGGCACCGGATCCAGCCGCGTGAACGTCTCCGCCAGGCGTCCGGAAAGCGGCTTCGAAGCGAGACGCGCCGAAGCCGCCAGCTTCGGCATCTGTTCAAGTGATCGCCCGAGCGCATGCAGATCGCGGGGACCCGCGCTCGCGATCGTCACCTTCGCCAGCAGCCGCTCCATATCGAGCACCGGCGCGAGTTGCTTCCGCAATTCGGCGCGCAGGATCGTGTCGCCGGCCAGATCGCCCACCGCTTCCAGCCGCGCTTCGATTTCGACCTGATCGAGCGAAGGCCGCAGCAACCGCTGGCGCAGCAGCCGCCCACCCATGCCGGTCGCCGTCTGATCCAGAATCGAGATCAGCGTCGCGTTGTTATCGCTGCCGCCCGAAGAGAAAATTGGCTCGATCAGTTCCAGGTTCCGCACCGTCACCGCATCGAGCACCATGTTTTCGGCACGATCGAAATAGCGCGGCGGGTCGAGATGGTCGAGCGCCGCCCGCTGCGTATCGCGGAGATAGTGCAGCACCGCACCCGCTGCGCCCACGGCGGCCCCACGGTTCGCCAACCCGCAGCCATCGAGCGAGTGCAGCCGGAAGTGCTCCCGCAGAATGCGGTCGCCGTAATCGGTGGTGAAGACCCAGTCTTCCAGTTCGGTCGCCACCCATCGCGTCTGCTCAGCTTTCGGAAAGAGCGAGTGTTCACCCGCCACCAGAACCTCGCGCGCCCCAATGCTTTCCAGCAGGCCCGGCAGTTCATCGGCGGCAATTTCCGTAGCGCGGAATTCGCCCGTCGAAACATCCACATACGCCACCCCCGCCCGTGCTCCATGCCGCGCGATGCCCGCCAGATAGTTGTTCTCGTGTGAGCGAAGCAGATGCGCGTCCGTCGCCGTGCCGGGCGTAACGATGCGCGTCACCTCGCGCCGCACCAGCTTCTTTCCCACGGAAGGCGCTTCCATCTGATCGCAGATGGCAACGCGATAGGCCTTCCCGATCAGCCGCGCGATATACCCTTCGGCCGAATGATAAGGCACCCCGCACATGGGAATCGCCTGGCCTTTTTCTTTGTTCCGCGCCGTCAGCGTGATTTCGAGCTCGCGCGCGGCCGTCACCGCATCTTCGAAGAACAGCTCGTAGAAATCGCCCAGCCGGAACATCAGCAGCGCATTCGGCACCTGTTGCTTCAGCGCGTGATATTGCCGCATCAGCGGCGTGGACGCGGCCCCGGACTCCTCTGGCTGACTCATGGGAAACTTCTATTGTCCACGAGCGCTGCTTCAATTGAAGAAACACCGCATAGGTGATGCCTTAGCGGCAGCGCGCTGAAAATCAGTCGCTCGGGCGCCAGGCATGCACGACCTCGGTATTATCCGCAGGGCGCGATTGGCCTCCAACCCGGTATCAGCCTGATCGCCGGGACTCCGTAACCCAACCGGGGGGCTCATACGCCCCGATTGGACTCCTCTGAAATTCCCGATTTTTTCTGTTGCTTTGCCTACTACGAAATAGTAGTATCAGTGATGAAATAGTAGGACGATGCGCCAGCCCAAACTCACCAGACTCGAACTCCAGATCCTCGAAGCCCTTTGGGCCCACGGAAAAGCCTCCATCCGCGAGATTCAGGAAGCGTTTCCGGAACCGCGTCCCGCCTACACAACCATCCAGACGACCGTCTATCGTCTCGAAGGGAAGAAGGCCGTTCGCCGTGTCCGCAAGATCAGCAACGCCGATATTTTCGAGCCGCTGATCGCCCGCGACGTCGCGCGTCACAAGCTGCTCGACGAAATCCTCAGCTTCTTCGGCGGCAAGGCGCAGCCCATGATGGCGCAACTGGCCGAGGCCGGGAAGTTAACGCTCGATGATATCCGCGAACTGGAAAAAACCATCCGCAAGCTCGACGCCCAGCAAAAAACAGACAGGAAGCGTGACGTCAAATGATCGGCGAATTCCTGACTCATCTCTGGCAGTCCACTTTTTTCGCAATCGCCGCGGGCCTGCTCACCCTTGTTTTTCGCCGCAACCGGGCAAACGTGCGCTTCGGTTTATGGCTTGCCGCGTCACTGAAGTTCTTTGTCCCGTTTGCGTTGCTCATGCATCTTGGAAGTCACATTCAGTGGACTCCCGCCACCCACAAGATCGCCACGCAATACGCGACGCCCGCGGTGGCGTTCGCGCTCGATTACGTCGCCGATCCATTCGCAGTCGGGGCTCAGCCGATACCCGCGCCGCCGCAGCGAATCGACTGGACCGTCATCACATTCCTCAGTTTATGGATCGCCGGCTTCCTGACCGTAGCGGCCATACGGCTCCGCCTGTGGCTTCGCATTCGCCGCGTCCTGCGCGCCAGCACGCTGATGGATATCCCTGCCAAAGTCGAAATTCGTTCTGTGCCCGGGTTGTTGGAGCCTGGCGTCGTCGGCATCGGGAATCCCATTCTGCTGCTGCCGGATGGCATTGCGGACCGCCTCACACCGGCCGGGTTGGAAGCCGTGCTTGCGCATGAGCTTTGCCATGTTCGCCGCCGTGACAATCTTTTCGCCGCGATCCACATGCTGGCGGAAGCGGTCTTCTGGTTTCATCCCCTGATTTGGTGGATTGGCGCACGCATGGTGGAAGAGCGCGAGCGCGCCTGTGACGAAGATGTCCTGAGCCTCGGCAGGGAGCCACGCGTCTACGCGGATGCAATTCTCGGCGTCTGCCGGCTTTATGCCGAATCGCCGCTGGTCTGTGTCTCGGGTGTAACGGGTTCGAATATCACACGAAGAATTGAGGCCATCATGCTGAATCGAAGAGGACAGAGCTTGAACCGCCCAAAGAAAATCCTGCTCGCCACCGCCGCACTTACCGCGATGGCTGGCCCCGTGGCCGTCGGCATCGTAATTGGTCTCGGCAACGTACCGGCGATCCTCGCGCAATCGCCTCTGGCGGCCATTACTTCGCTGGGTACCGCCGCTATTCCAACTCTGGCGCAGGCTGTGCCGGCCACTACAATTCGCGAGCCGCGAACACCGCCTGCCGCGGCCGGGACTTCTTTGACGCAACCGCCAGCAGTTGGCGGCCAGGACGGCACCATGGTCGCAATGCTCTTCGATTTCAGCGGCATGACGCCCGCCGATCAGGCCCGCGCCCGTGCGATCGCAGTCGACCGCATCCACGTAATGACCCCGCGGGATGTCGTGTGCGTGATGTTCGAGGGCTCCGGCCCGTTGAAAGTCGCGCAGGACTTTACCGGCGATGCGTCTACTCTCCGGACGGCTATCGAAAACCTGAACCCTGCCGGAGACGGTACCGAACCCTCGGCCGCTCTTCGATTGGCGAATATCGAGACTGCAGCGAAGATGCTGGCGGCCTTTCCGCGGAACAAGATGTTGCTCTATTTTTCAACGGGCATCGCGGAAGCCGCGGACCAGAATCAGGCCGCGTTGCAGAGCGCACTCAAAGCTGCAATGCAGGCGAATGTGGCAGTTTTTCCGATCGACGTCCGCCCTGTTCCGGCATCGAAGGAACTGTCGGAACTCGACAACTACATCGATCAGGTCGAATCCGCCATCTCGCAGCTTGTCACGCAGTACGGCGATAAATACCCGCCTCTCAGACAGCAGCAAGTCCAGTTGGAGGAGTTGAAGCTAAAGCGTCAGGCGATGACCTTGCACCTTCAAACCCACCCTGTGGCCACTCCCCCGGGAGGAGTCTCACCGGCAGAGTACCAGAGGCGTCTGGCCTACGCCGAGGCGACCTTCGGATCTGCCACCAAAAATGCAATGGGACGCAGCTATGTAAGATACGGCCCGCCCGATCAGATCGAAACCCCCACCACCACCACAAAAATCTGGCGCTACAACTACCTCGATGATTTCCATGGAGGAGCGGCATTCGAATTTTCTGGCCAGTTCGGAGCCCGAGTGCTCTACCCGCCGCCTCTCGCAACCTTCGACGGACAATCCGGTTCGCCCGTTCAGCTCGCGCCCCTCGCCGACGCGCTGACCCGCGAAAAATCAACGTCAGTCAACCCGGCCACTACAGAAATTGTCCCGCATCTCCCCGGCCGTCACGTATCCATTCAGATCGGTACTGTCGCGCCTGGCATGCCGCCCTTACCAAACGGAGTATTTAACGCTGCGGTTGCCGTTCCCCTCGATTCCCTTTCCGGAACGGTTGACATCCTGGCGCAGGTGAGGGCTCGTACGGATTCAGGAGTTCCCGGCGCCGTTGCAGGCAACCTCCGCGATACGCCTGACTCCTCGTCCGGCATCTACCATGCTGGCTTTAACCTGAAATCGGGCGCCTGGATCCTGAATCTGATCGTGCGCGAACGGGCGACCGGCCGCATCTTCGGCGAAACGATTAACTTCGACATCAAGTAGTCCCTCACCGCCCCAGAAACGCCACCGCCACCGCCGCGAACAACAGCAGAAACGCCACCGCATAATTCCATCGCAGCGCTTCCCCCAGATAAAACCACGCAAACACCGCGAAAACCACCAGCGTGATCGATTCCTGAATGATCTTCAGTTGATACGCCGAGAACCTGCCGAATCCGATCCGATTGGCGGGCACCTGCAGGCAGTACTCGCCCAGCGCGATCAGCCAGCTGAACAGAATCGCCTCCCAGAGCGGCGCCGACCGATGCTTCAGATGCCCGTACCAGGCGAAGGTCATGAACGTATTCGAGGCAATCAGCAGCAGCACAGTCAACATGCGCCCAGAGTAACCCCTACAATAGTTTCGATGGCAATTCAACCGATCAACGAAAACCTTCTCGAGAAGATTGATTCCTATATTGAAGACCTTTTTATTCCGTCCGATCCCGCGCTCGAACAGAACCTGGTCGACGCCAAAGCCGCCGGACTCCCGCCCATCGCCGTCGCCCCCGCGCAGGGCCGCATGATGTATCTTCTGGCGAAAATGGCCGGCGCGAAGCGAATCCTCGAAATCGGCCTGCTCGGCGGCTACAGTACGACGCTGCTTGCGCGTGCGCTTCCCGAAAACGGTAAACTCATTAGTCTCGAACTCAAGCAGTCAAACGCGGACGTCGCCCGAAAGAATATCGACCGCGCCGGCATCGGCAACCGCGTGGAAATCCGCGTCGGCCCCGCCAGCGAAACACTCACCAAAATGATCGCCGCGAAAGAAGACCCCTTCGACTTCGTCTTCATTGACGCCGATAAGACCGGCTACATCGGCTATCTGAATCAGGTGCTGCAACTCTCGCGTCCCGGCACCATCATCCTGAGTGACAACCTCATCCGCCACGGCTCCGTCTTGCCGGACAATCCCAATCCCGACGCCGATGCCCGCGCCATCGCCGAATTCAACAAGTTGATCGCCGCGCATCCGCGCCTCGAATCCGTCCTGCTCCCCATCGTCAAAGGCAAGATCGACGGCATGGCGATCTCTTTGGTCAAATAGAGCAAGCTGAATAATGTCTTCCGATCTTAGCGGCGTCCTGCCCTCGCAGGCCCTCGAGCAGATGATTGCGAGCGGCGGTATCCGCGCGCACGCCGCCATTCTGCCGGAACAGATCCAGCCTTCGTCGCTTGATCTGCGCCTCGGCGCCGAAGCGTATCGCGTCCGCGCCAGCTTCCTCGCCGCCGGATCGGCCACCGTTTCGAGCAAGCTCGAACAATACCGCCTCCACACGCTCGATCTCACGAAGCCGGCAGTGCTCGAAAAGGGCTGCGTCTATATCGTGCCCCTCCAGGAAGAGCTCGCGCTGCCGCCCAACATCTCCGGCAAAGCGAATCCCAAAAGCTCCACCGGGCGCCTCGATATCTTTACCCGCCTTATTACAGATCAGGGCCGCCAGTTCGAAATCGTTCCCGCCGGATACAAAGGCCGCCTCTTCGCCGAAGTGGTGCCGCGCACGTTCAGTATTGTCGCCCGTCAGGGAGACCGTCTCTCGCAGCTCCGTCTCTTTCAGGGCAACCACCACGGCGACCACCAGCCTTCCGATGTACTGCTCCGCGAGATCGACAGCGAGGAAACCCTGGTCTATCTGCCGGATGAAACACCCGGAGCCGCCAATATCGCGAATGGTCTTCGCCTCTCTGTGGATCTCGCCGGCATCGAAGGCTCACCCATCATCGGCTATCGCGCGAAGAAGCACGCGCCGCTGATCGATCTCAACCGCATCGGCTACTATCCCACGGAAGATTTCTGGGATCCGATCCGCCGCAACGAATCCCGCACCCTCGTGCTCGATCCCGAAGATTTCTACATCCTCGCCTCACGCGAGCGCGTCCGTATTCCGCCGCTCTACGCCGCCGAAATGGTGCCGTACGATCCGACGATCGGCGAATTCCGCATCCACTACGCCGGTTTCTTCGACCCTGGCTTCGGCTACGGCTCCGCGGCCGGCGAAATCACCGGCACGCGCGCGGTGCTCGAAGTGCGCTCCCACGAAGTGCCGTTCATTCTCGAAGACGGCCAGGTGGTCGCGAGCCTCGTCTTCGAGCGCCTGCTCGAACGCCCGCGCGCACTTTACGGCGAAGGCATCGGCTCGAACTACCAGCGCCAGGGCCTGAAACTCAGCAAGCACTTCAAGACTCCTGCCCATGCCTGAATTTGATGTAGTCGGCGTCGGCCTCAACGCCACCGATACCATGCTGGTCGTCCCGCACTTTCCGGCGTACGGCGGCAAGGTTCCCTTCACGAGTGAGGCATATTCGCCCGGCGGACAAGTAGCCACCGCGATGGTCGCCTGCGCGAAGCTCGGCCTGCGCGCGAAATACATCGGCTCGGTCGGCGACGACGAGCGCGGGCGCATCCAGATGGAAAGCCTTCGCGGCTCCGGCATCGATCTCACCCACGTCCAGCAGCGCCGCAACTGTCCCAACCAATCGGCCTACATCATCATCGACCAGGCCACAGGCGAGCGCACCGTCTTCTGGAGCCGTCCGGACTGCCTGCGCATCTCGCCCGCTGAGATTACGGCGGATCAGATCACAGTCGCGCGCCTCCTTCATATCGATGGACACGATACGCCCGCGGTGGAGCACGCCGCCAGCATTGCGCGTGAAAACGGTATTCCGGTCACGGTGGATGTCGATACGATTTATCCCGGCTTTGACCGCGTTCTGCCGCTGGTCGATTACCTCATCGCCAGCTCCGAATTTCCCGGCCGCTGGACCCGCCTGGAAGATCCGTTCGAAGCTCTCGCCGCCATCCAGAACGAACACGGCATGGCGGTCGCCGCCATGACGCTCGGCGCGCACGGAGCGCTGGCGCGTGCCGAAGGCCGCTATTTCTACTCACCCGGTTTCGTTGTGGACTGCGCCGATACCACCGGCGCGGGCGACGTCTTCCATGGCGCGTTCTGTTATTCTGTGTTGCAGAAGATGCCTCTCGCGCAAGCTCTGGAATTCTCGAACGTGATGGCTGCCCTGAACTGCACGGGAACCGGTGCGCGGGGCCATATCGCGGGTATCGGGGACGTCCGCGCTCTTATGACCGGCGGCACTCGCCGCGGCCTCCCCGAAATCGCGGCCAAAGCCCACTAGCTGAATGTTCCCACTCCGCGACGACCGCCCCACTTACACGCCTCCGCTCGTCACCACGATGCTGATTGTGGCCTGCGTATTCGTGTTTCTGCACGAAAGGTGGCTCGACGAGTTTTCGCTCAACGCCTTCCTCATGAAGTACGCGGTCGTGCCGGCTCGCCTCAGGCCCGTTACGCTGCTGACTTCGCTCTTTATCCACGGCGGGTGGATGCATATCATCGGCAACATGCTGTTCCTCTGGGCCTTCGGGCGCAGCCTGGAGGACGCCATGGGGCACGGGAAATTTCTCAGCTTTTATCTGCTCTGCGGTGTCATCTCAGGCGTTGTCCAGTTGTTGTTCGCGACGGATCCCCGTATTCCCACCGTGGGCGCGAGCGGCGCGATCGCCGGCGTGATGGGAGCCTACCTGCTGCGTTTCCCGCGCGCCTGGATTCACACCCTGGTGATCGTGATCGTCTTCATCACCACCGTGGAAATCCCGGCGTGGTTCTTTACCATTTTCTGGTTCGTCACGCAGTTGTTTAACGGCGTCGGCTCCATCGCCACCACCCAGGTGTCGGGCGGGGGCACTGCCTGGTTCGCGCACATCGGCGGCTTCCTCGCCGGCATGATTCTGGTGACGGTCATGGGCACGCGCAATCGCTATGTGCGCCGCCATGTGGAGAATCGCTGGTAAATCTATGCCGGACGTACTTGCAATCGCTGCCCACCCCGATGATGTGGAACAGACGTGCGGCGGCACGCTGCTTCGCATGGCCGAAGCCGGTTATTCGACGGGTATCATCGACCTGACCGCGGGCGACATGGGAACCCGCGGATCGCCCGAAATCCGTGTCGAAGAATCCCACGCGGCCGCCGCCATTCTCCGCGTCTCTCACCGCGAGAATCTGCATTTCCCGGATGCGCGTCTCGAAAACTCCATGGCGGGCCGCATGACGATCGCCCATCGCATTCGCGAGCTGCGCCCGAAGACCGTGATCCTTCCCTATTGGACAGGCCGCCATCCCGATCACTATCGTGCCTCCGAGCTCGGCTACGAAGGGTGTTTTCTAGCGGGACTGAAGAAGATCGATCAGTACACCGAACCGCACCGCCCCCACAAGATCATTTATTCTTCCATCTACGCGAACGTCACGCCGTCGTTTGTCGTGGATATTTCACGTTATTTCGAGAAGCGGATGGAATCGCTTTTCGCCTATCGCTCGCAATACGGCTCCGTGACGGAAGGGGAGATGCTGTTCCCGAACGAAGCCGAAATCCGCGAGCGCCTGGCGTCCGTCGCGCGATTCTACGGCAATCTCATTGGTGTGAAATACGGCGAGCCCTTCGTGGTGAAGGAAACCATGCAGGTTGACGACGTGGTCGCGTTCCCGGTCCGTAGTATCTGAAAATCGGCGTAACAGCCATCACAATTCAGGTATTTTCTGTAACAAAATAATGAAATACCTGTGCTATAAAAATAAATCAGGGATGATTGCGGCCGTTATTATCGCCGCCGGCGTCGTTCTTGCGCTGGCGGAATTCATCGTATGGTGGCGTTCGCATAGCCGAAGCTACGATTCCCAGCACGCGGAATCCTGGCTGGAAGAGTTTTCGTCCGCGGCATATCTTCCCATGATCCGGCTGGCGGAGCCGGACGATGCCGGTTTTCTCGCCGCTCAGCGCGGAATTGACGAGGCCGCCCGCTATCGCCGCTGGCAGCGGCAGGCTCTCCGGACGTATCTTCGCCGCCTTTCACGCGACTTTCAGCGCCTGCATACCCTCGCCGCGGGCGCGCCGTGGCGCCGTCTGAAATTTCTGCTTTCTGTCTTCCAGGTGGAAGTCCGCCTGGCGTTCAACGGCGTGCTGCCCCACTCGATCGACCTGCGGCCGCTGCTTGGCGCGATGGATGATCTTGCGGCGCAGGCCCGCCAGCGCCGGCAGAACCACATCTGAGCCTCAGCCCGCCGTATTTCCCGTGTAGGCGTACACCATCGCGATCAGGCCAACCACCGAAGCCAGGAAAATACTATGCCGCAGCGTGAATCTGAATAGTTTGCTTTCATCCTCCGTCGCCATCGAAGTTGCCGCCGCGGCCACGGCGATATTCTGCAGGCTGATCATCTTCCCCATAACCCCGCCGCTCGAATTCACCGCCGCCATCAACACCGGGCTCATGTGAAGTTTCACGGCCGTCACTTGCTGCAGGCTGCCGAAGAGCGCATTTGCGGAGGTGTCGCTCCCGGTGAGGAATACCCCCAACCAGCCAAGCAGCGCGCCGAAGAAGGGGAATAGCGTGCCGGTTGCGGCGAACATCAGTCCCAGAGTCCCGGTGGCGCCGGAATAGTTCATCACGAACGCGAGACCCAGAACAATCGCGATCGTCGATTCCGCGAGCACGAGCTGACGAATGGTCTTCTTCAGAACACCAAAAAATGTGCCGATGCTCATTTTGGCGAAGAGGGCGGAGAGAAAGGCCGCTACCAGACACGCCGTGCCGGATGCGGAAAGCCAGGTAAAGCTGTAGACCGCGTCGTATGGTGTAGGCTTCGGAGCTACAGGAGGCATGCGGGTGATGAGACGGTGCAGGCTCGGCCATGGAAACTTGATGGTCGCCGCGCCAAGCTGTGCCTGAACGGGCTTGAGACCCCAGACCAGAACGCAGATCACCAGCAGGGCAAACGGCGTCCACGCCCATACAACGCGGCTGGCGGGAATGATTGTTGCCGGATGCGCCGGTCCATCGTCTTCCAGGCGAAAGTCATCCGCGGGCTTCCAGATCTTCAGCAGGATGATGAGGCAAAAGATGGCCGTAAGCGACGCCAGAATATCCGTCAGTTCCGCGCCCACGTAATTCGAGATCAGAAACTGCATGCCGGAGAACGCGATGCCGCAGAGCGCCGCGGCTGGAAAAACGCCTTTCAGCGCGCGCCACCCGCCCATGACCAGCACCAGATACGCGGGAATGAACAGCGATACCGGCGCGCATACTCTGCCTACATCGGCGCTCAGTGAGAGCAGGGGCAGTCCTGTCACCGTCGCCAGCATGATGAGCGGCGTTCCAATCGACCCGAACGCTACGGGCGCTGTGTTGGCCAGCAGGCAGATGGTGGACGCGCGGAATGCACTGAAGCCGAGGCCCGTCAGCATCGCCGCCGCTACGGCGACCGGCGTGCCGAATCCCGCGGCGCCTTCAATGAACGCCCCGAATGCGAACGCGATTAACAGCGCCTGGAGTCTTCGGTCGGAAGTCAGATTTCCGACCGATGCCCGAACCACGTCGAACTGCCCCGTTGTGACCGTGATGTTGTAGAGCAGAATGGCCGCGAACACCACCCAGCCAATCGGGAACAGCCCCTGCGCGGCGCCGTAACCCACCGAGCTTACCGCCAGCTTTACCGGCATTCCGTAAACGCCCACCGCCACAACGAACGCGGTCGCGAGGCCGGCAAGCGATGCGATCCACGACGCCTTACGAAAACCGGCCAGTACAATCAGCAGCGCGGCAACCGGCAGAATGGCAATCAAAGCGGATAGCGGCAGGCTTCCGCCCGCTGGAGTGTATTGATGAGGCCACATGAGACGTGAACGGCATCATATCATCCGCCCCGCGTGCGCGTGCGATACTGAGCGCTTGCCGGCCCGATGATCTCCTGCCGCCACCTCACACGCAAATTCGGCGATTTCACCGCCGTTGACAGCATTTCGCTGGACGTTGCTCGGGGCACGATCTGCGCCGTGCTGGGCCCCAATGGAGCAGGGAAGTCCACCACGGTTGGCATGCTGACAGGATTGCTCGCGCCCACCTCGGGCGAGGCAATTGTCTGTGGTGTGAATGTCGCGCGGGATCCAGTTGCGGTCAAACGAAAGATCGGCGTTCTCCCGGAAGATCTCGGTCTGTTCGATGACCTGACCGTCGATGAACACCTGGAACTCACGGGCGATCTCTATGGTCTCGATGCGGCCACCACACGCTCGCGAATCGATCGCCTCCTCGCGGTCCTTGGCCTGACGAAAGGGCGGCGGACATTCGCGCGCGCCTGCTCGCACGGCATGCGCAAGAAAACCGCTTTCGCCATGGCTCTCCTGCCTAATCCCGAAGCGTTGTTTCTCGATGAGCCTTTCGAAGCTGTGGATCCCGTTACCTCCGCCACCATGGCGAGCATCCTGCGCGATGCCGCCTCGCGCGGCGTCACGGTTTTTCTGACATCGCACATTCTCCCCATGGCCGCCCGTATTGCGGACCGCATCGTCATCATCCGCTCCGGCCGCGTCGTGCTCAACGCAGAGGCCGCCGCGCTCGACCGTCCTCTCGAAGAAATGTACTTCGAACTCGCCGAAGCCCCCACCGCGGACCGTCTCGAATGGCTGGGTCAAACCGAGTGAGCGGAATCGCGCGCGTTCGCGCCGTTCTCAAATGGCTTGGACGCGCGACGAAACGCAATCAGAAGACATTCAGCTTCAAGGGAAACAATATCTTCTTAACCGCCATCGCGCTGGCGTTTATGCTCGATACTGTGCTCTCGGGCATCCTCATCGGCGTCATGAGCGTCATCGTGGTGCTGCCGATGAGCTCCGATCCGCTCCGCGCCATTCCAACGTCTCGCGGCAGCCTCTGGCCGCTCGAAGCAAATGACCGCCGCCTGCTGCGCTTCCTCAGCCCGCTCCTGAATCCGATGACGTGGCTGGTGCTCGGGCTCGCGGTCTGGAAGCGCGTCTCCTGGGGGCTGGTCGCACTGGCGGGTGGAGTGGTGGCGGCGGGGTTCTTCGTCTCGGCACGTTCGTCCGGCCAGCGTACCTTCTGGCGTTCGATCCCGCGCTTTCCGTCACCGCTGAATCAGATGATCCGCAAGAACCTGCGCGAGATGCTCTCCACGCTCGATTTCGCGACCGCCGTGCTCATCGCCGTTGCCGCCATCGGCTGGCGCGCTGCCGGGCTGCTGCCGAAAGAAGCGTTCTTCCCGCTGACATTCGTCGCGATGCTCGCCCTTTCCACCTGCGCACTCTCACTATTTGGACTCGATGGCGCCGCAGGTCTCCGTCGTTACAGTCTGCTGCCCGTGCGCGGCTGGCAAGTTCTGCTGGCGAAGGATATTGCGTACATCGCAATCGCCCTGCTGGTGGCCCTGCCGCTCTCTATTCCGGGTGCGCTGGCGGCTACGCTGATCGCGCTCGCCGTTGGTCACCGCGCCTCGATCCAGCACATTACGCCGCAGTATCGGTGGCGTTTCCAGACCGGCCCGTCATTCGGTGATGCCATCACCCAGATTGTGACCATGACGATGGCCGGCGCGGCAGTCGCGTATTCCAGCGTGCTGTTCCTTGTGCCCTGCGTCGCGATCTGGGCAATATCGGTCTGGTGGTTCGGCCGCGACTTCGACCGCCGCTGAGTGAGCCTACGCGCCGCCCTACAACGTCAGAATGTGGGCCGCGAAGTCTTCCATCCGGTCCACCAGAAGATCCGGCGGGCAACCGCCGAGCGTCTCGGGCTGGAGACCGTACGTGACGCCGCACGAATGAACACCGGCGTTGCGCGCGGTCTGCATGTCGACAATGCTGTCGCCCACCATCCACGTCCGATCCGCATCGATTCCCGCTTCTTTACGCAGCGTGTCAATCCCGATCGGATTCGGCTTCTTGTAATCGAAGCTGTTCCCCCCGTAAACCCGGAACAGCATCTGCGCCAGGCCCAGGGCATTCATGATCGATTCGCTGATGCGGACCGGCTTATTCGTCAGGATGGCAAGCTGTACACCGCCCACATGCAGACGATCGAGCGCCTCGCGAACCCCCGGATAAAGCGACGTGTCATCCATCGCGTGATCGCGATAGTAGTCGATAAAGAACTTCAGCGAATGCGCCACCTGCCCACCACTCGCTTCCGGGCCCAGCGCCTTACGGACCAGCACCGGAGCGCCGTTCCCCACATACGAAAAAATCACCGGATGCTCGAGCGGGGCTTTGCCCGCTTCGGCCAGCATGGCATTGACGGAATTCGCCAGATCCAGCCGCGAATCGATCAGTGTTCCGTCGAGATCGAAAATACAGAGAGGCGCCACGGGCTACGATGCCTTACGGCGGCGCGCCGGCTTGCGGACCGCTGCCTTTGCTTTCGCCACGGGCTTGCGCCGCGGATACTTGCCATCAATACTGTATTCCGTCATCTTCCTCTGCAGCGTGTTGCGATGAATGCCGAGTACCTTGCTCGCTTCCGACTGATTCTGGTTCGTTCTCGCGAGCGCCTTGGCGATCATCCCCTTTTCGAGAATCTCGACCGCCTCCTCCAGAAAGAATCCCCCCGCTACCAGATGCTCGATCAGAGCCTCAAAGCTTTCTTTCATTTCTTCCCCGAATCCTGGTTCTTCGCGCTGGCTCCCGTGGACCGCGCGAGGTTTTTGATTTCCACCAGCGCCTCATCATACACCTCGCGAAAACTGTTTTTCAATTCGGCGGGAGCGATGCTCACGAACAGGCTGGAGGCCTTCATGAGATACGGCGCAATCTGCGAGTGTACCATCGCGCCGGGAGCGCTGTTTGAAGCGTCACGCGGGCCAAATGCAATCCACGCGGTGAGCAGTGTGATTGCAATCACCGCGCCGCGCAGCAATCCAAATGCGGCCCCCAGCAGACGATCGAAAAACGAAAGTCCGACCACGCTCAGGAACTTTCGCACGATGGCGCCGATCATCGCGCCCACCAGCATCACCGCCAGAAACACCAGCAGAAATCCCACCCAGCTTGCCACGCGCACGGACGTGATCCACCGGCTCACCAGCAGTCCCGCCGTACCGTAAAACCACATCCCCAGCACGAGGCCGGCGATGGCGGCACCAAGGCTGATGATTTCGCGTGAGAAGCCGCGGCGGAAACTCTGGATCGCGGAGAACGCCAGAATCGCGATGAGAACGTAATCCAGCCAGTTCATAACCGTCTCGCAAAGGGGGCGGGCCCCCGCCCCGCGGGCGACCTCGGGTCGCCTTCCGGGACACCACGTTAAAGATCGCGCCCGGTGATGCGCTTGTAGGCCTCGCGGTACTTGTCGGAAGTCTTCGCGATCACATCTTCCGGAAGCGATGGCGCGGGCGGTTGCTTGTTCCAGTTGAGCGTTTCGAGATAGTCGCGCACGAACTGCTTGTCGAAGGAAGGCTGCGCGCCGCCGGGCGCATAGCCATCGGCCGGCCAGTAGCGCGAGGAATCGGGCGTCAGAACCTCATCGGCAAGCAGAAGCTGGCCCTTGTAGTAGCCGAATTCGAATTTGGTATCCGCGAGGATGATGCCGCGGGTAGCCGCGTGCTTCGCCGCTGTCGAGTAGACCCTCAGGGTGAGATCGCGCAGCAGGGTGGCGCGCTCATTCCCCACAAGCTTCACGGTCTCTTCGAACGAGATGTTCTCGTCGTGCCCCGTTTCCGCTTTGGTCGATGGAGTATAGATCGGTTCAGGAAGCTGCTGGCACTCCTTCATTCCGGCAGGCAGCGGAATTCCGCAGATTGCGCCGGTCTTCCTGTAATCTTTCCAGCCCGATCCCACCACGTAGCCGCGCGCCACGCATTCGACCGGCTCCATCTGGCATCGCTTCACCAGCATGGAGCGGCCTTCGAGTTGGTCTCGAAACGCGCGCAGCGCTACCGGGTATTCGTCAACGTTCGCTGTGATCAGGTGATTCGGTACCACGTCCTTCAACAGGTCGAACCAGAAGAGCGACATCTGCGTAAGCACGCGGCCCTTGTCTGGAATGCCCTGCGGCAGCACGCAATCGAACGCGGAGATGCGGTCGGTCGCGATGAACAGCAGCGGATCGCCGAGCGTCTTATCGGAAACGTTATAGACGTCGCGCACCTTGCCGCGCGCTTTGAGCTCGATGCCTGGAAGGTTGGTCTGGGTGATAACGGATGTATTGGGCACGAATTCTATTTTCCATCACCGCTCAGCATGAGCTTGCTGTGGTGGCGGCTATATGTGAAGTAAACCACCAGACCGATCACCATCCAGGCGATCAACCGCGCCCAGTTTGTCCACCCCAGACCGAAAATCATGGCGCCACAGGTCCCGACCCCCAGTACCGCAACCACCGGCAGCGCTGGTACTTTGAAGCCGCGCACCACGTCCGGGCGCTTCCTGCGCATGATCCACACGCCGATGCAGACCAGAATGAACGCGAAGAGCGTTCCGATGCTGGTCATCTCACCCACAATATCTTCGGGAAGGAAAGCGCCGAACAGAGAGGTCAGGATAAAAAACAGAACGTTGTTCTTCCAGGGTGTCTTGTATTTCGGATGGACTTCCGAAAACATCGGCGGCACCAGACCATCGCAGCTCATCGAATAGAACACGCGCGACTGGCCCAGCAGCATCACCAGGATGACCGACGTGAACCCACCCAGAATCGCAATCGAAACGAAATTTGCCAGCCATCCGAAGCCCGTCATGTATTTGCTGATGGCGTAGGCGACCGAAGCTTCCTTGCCGGTGGTCCGGAAATCCTGTACGGTGGCCACGCCGCTCAGAACGTGTGAGAACAGCACGTAGAGCAACGTGCAGATAATGAGCGAGCCGAGAATGCCGATCGGCATATCGCGCTTGGGGTCGATCGTCTCCTGCGCGGCCGTGGAAACGGCATCGAAGCCGATGAATGCGAAAAAGACCACGCCGGCGGCGCCGAGAATTCCCATAATCCCGCCGAAAGGATGCGTAATGCCTTCCGGCGTCGTGTAGGTCGTCGGAGCGGGGATGTACGGGGTGTGATTCGCCGGATTCATGAAATGCCAGCCGACCACGATGACCGCAACCACAATCGTTAACTTCAGGATCACGATGATGTTGTTCGCGGTGGCGGACTCATGGATACCGCGAATCAGCAGCAGCGAGGTCAGCCCGAGAATGACGACGGCGGGAATATTCATGATTCCGTGTGAACCGCCTGGCCCCATCGATTCCAGCGGCGAATGACACCACTGGTACGGAACCTGAAGTCCGACCAGTTGCAGAACTTTGTTGAGATATTGGCTCCAGTCAATCGCGACTGTTGCCGCCCCTACGGCATATTCGAGGACGAGATCCCAGCCGATGATCCAGGCCACGAGCTCACCCATGGTGGCGTAGGAGTACGTGTACGCGCTCCCCGCCACCGGAATCATGGAAGCGAATTCCGCATAGCAGAGGCCCGCAAAGGCGCAGCCAATTCCGGCGAGCAAAAACGCAATCGTGACCGAAGGGCCCGCGCGTTCCGCGATCGCCGCCGCGGTGCGCACGAAAATGCCCGCGCCGATCACGCCGCCGATTCCGAGCGCGATCAGCTGCCACGCGCCCAGCGTTCGCCTGAGCTGATTCTCCCCCCGCTCACTTTCGGCAAAAATCCGCGAGAGCGGTTTAACCGCAAAAAGACTCATCGGCCGTCAGCCTTTCTTCCGCCGCCAGAGGAGATAGACTGGCGCCCCCAGCAAAACCAGAATTAATCCGCGCACTGTGAACGCGGGCTTGTTCCATAAGAGCAAAACTTCGATCACGCCTGCAACAAGAATGTAAAGGGCAGGGAGGACCGGATAGCCGATTGCGCGATAAGGCCGCTCCATCTCCGGACGTGTGCGCCGGAGCCGGAACAATCCGCCGATGGTCAGCATGTAGAACAGCAGTACGGCAAAAATCACGTAATCGAGCAGGTCGCCGTACTGGCCGCTCAAGGTCAGCAGAATCGTCCATCCGCACTGTATATAGAGCGCGAAATCCGGAGCGTGGGTTTCGGGATTCAGCCCGCCCGCGCGCCGGAAAAAGAGGCCATCGTGCGCCATCGTGTAATAAACGCGCGCGCCCGAAAGAACCAGTCCGTTGACGCAGCCGAATGTCGCGATCATGATCGCCGCCGCCATGATTTTCGTCGCCACGGGACCGAACATCACCGCGACCACCGCCGTCGCCACCCGGTCCTCCGGCGCGGTCTGGATCTGGCCCAGCGTCAGCACCGAAAGATAGACGAAGTTGCAGGCGAGATAGAGCGCCGAAACTACCCCGACGCCCAGCCCGAGCGACAGCGGCAGATTACGCTTCGGATTCCGCACCTCGCCCGCCGTGAACGTGACGTTGTTCCAGGCATCGGAAGCAAACAATGGACCGACCATCGCCGTTCCGACCAGCGCCACCACCGACCAGTTCCACGACGCGCCGCTCCAGAAGTTGTGGAAGTTCGCCGCGATCGCTTCAGGGTTTCGCCCGAGTACGAAACCGAGCGCCGCCAGACCGAGCAGCGAAATCACCTTGGCGGCGGTGAAGACGTTTTGGACAATCGCGCCAGTCCGAATGCCACCCGTGTTGACCACCGTCAGTCCCATCACGATTGCAATCGCCAGCAGCTGCTGTGTGGTGAGCCCGAGTTTGCCGGAACCGATCAGATAATTCGACGCCGAGACCTGGGGCAGAAAAACGCCGGTGTATTTCGCGAACGCCACGGCGACCGCCGCGATGGTGCCGGTCTGGATAACGACGAAGGTGGTCCAGCCGAACAGGAATGCCCAGAAGCGTCCGAAGGCTTCGCGCAGATAGACGTACTGGCCTCCCGCGTGGGGCATCGCCGCCGCCAGTTCGCCATAGCTGAGCGCAGCGACGATGGTCATGAGCGCCCCGAGAATCCAGCAGACGATCAGCAGCCCGGGCGATCGCACCTGGCGCGCGACGTCCGAGCTGACAATGAAGATGCCGGAGCCGATCATCGACCCCATCACCAGCGTGGTGGCGTCAACGAGGCCGAGGCCTTTGACGAGACCGCTTTTCTCCGCTACCGGGCTTTCAGCTTTTGCCATTCAGTCATTCGTTCCCGCAACCTGGCTTTCGTGCAGTCCGGCGGATAGAGATCGGCGATCACCGCCACCGAATCGGCCCCCGCGTTCCAGCAAGTGAAAGCATTGTCTCGCGTGATGCCGCCAATCGCAACAAGAGGTTTGCGGGTCAGAGGCCGGACTGCCTGGAGTCCTTCAATCCCAACCGTCGGATCGGGGCGTTCCTTTGACACCGTTCCGAACATCGGGCCGAACGCCAGGTAATCGGCCGGTTCCCGATCGGCTTCCCGCATCTGGGCGGGGTTATGGGTGGAGTAGCCGACGATCGTCGCTGGCCCGACTACCCGTCGGGCATCGGTGGGCGTGAGATCCTCCTGACCGACATGGAGCGCCGTGCCCAGTATCGCGGCATAGTCCGCACGATCGTTGATCACAAGCGGGACACCCGCGTTTTTACAAAACAAACCCAACTTCTCAGCTTTCTCCAGCATCTCTCTCGACCAAAAGGACTTATGTCGAAGCTGGAGGATCTGCGCACCGCCTTCGATCAGGGCTTCGGTCGCAATTTGCAAATCAAACCCAATTCGATCGAGCGTGGTGGTATCGAGGATGGGATAGACGGGGGGAAGGACGAAAGAAGGCAAGGACTAATTTAGCCTGGAGGGAATCAGCTTGTTGGCCACCATCTCGCGGAGGCTCTTGCCGAGGTTGCCCCAGACACGTCCGTGCAGGCTCATGTAAGTCTGCGAGCCGGCGAAAAGGTCCTGCATCATGCCCCGGAAGGTCGGGCTGAGACGGGTGAACTGGAGCATGCGGGTGATGACCGGACCCCAGAGGAATTTGCCGTAGTAAAAGTGATTGGAGAGGCGTGAAGCGAATTCGAGATCTTCCGTTACATCCTTATGCAAATGCGCAGGATAGCTGTCGAATGATTCGGCCGTGATGGCTTGTGTTGCGAGATCGGCCGAGCGCATCGCGTAGTAGAGACCCTCGCCGGTGATCGGGTCTACCAGGCCCGCTGCGTCACCGACCGCCATCCAGCCGTCCCCGGCGATCCGATTCTTCTGCCACGTCTGGGCTCCGAGTGACGGCAGCAGATGCCCGTAATAGGTAGCGTCCGCGATCGGGATGTCGTGCTCGCGCATGTATTGTTCAAGCCGCACACGCAGAGCGCTCGCCGGTTCCTTGCCGCAGATCCCGACAGAGAGATGCCCGCATCGCGGGAACACCCAGATGTATCCGGCCAGCCCCGCGAAGAACTGAACATCGATCCGGGTCCGCTCGCCCGGCACGAAGTAGCCGAGCGCGGTCATCGCATCCTTCGGAGCAAGTTCCGTCCCCATGTTCTTCAGCGGATTCCGCGCTCCCGCCGCCATGATGCAGAAATCGGCTTCCGCGGCGCCGTGCTTCGTCTCGATGGTCCAGCCGCGGCCATTGCGTTCGGCGCGAAGCACTCGTGTGTGTTCGAGTTGCGCGCCCGCCGCCTGGGCGCGATCGAGCAGCATCCCATTCAGCTCGTACCGCGAGTAAATGAGGATGGGATTTTCGAGCCGCAGGTTCGCCTGCGGACAGCCGGGTGCGGTGAGAACAGACTCGGTGACCACCTTTTTCTGTGTCGTGGAATTTTTCAGGAACGGATAGGTCGAGTAGGCCTTCCATGTGAGGCCGCCGCCGCAGGGTTTCTCCCACGCCAGCTTCTCATCGAAGACGGTGGTCTGAATGCCGGCTGACGCCAGCTTTTCAGCCGCGAACGCGCCCGCGGGGCCACCGCCAAGGACCGCTACTTTCATTGCGCCTGACCGACTGGCGGATGGCCTGGCGGCATCGTGGAACCCGACGCTCCATGAACCGCTCCCGTATCCCCTGCGGAACGGCTCTTGATATACCACTGGCCGTCATCGTGCCGTTCCATCACGTACTTCATCGCCATCCCATCGGCTGCCGAACCGCCTTTGGGAGCGAACGTGACGGTGGCGTCAGCCTCCTTATCCCGGAACGAGACGGAATCGACAATCACGTCCATCTTCTGCATATCGAATTTGCCGCTGCCGGCAAGGTCGCGGATCACGCCCTGCCTGATAGCGTCCGGTGTGTCGTTTTTCTTCGCGCAGCCCGCGAGAAACAGCGCAAAAAGCGCGAGAATGGCCCCAATCTTCACCTTTCGATTATACGGTCCACCAACCCTCGAACTGTATGGGGATTGGCTTCCGCGCTGATCTCGATGCCGGCGGCCCGCAGCGTCTCGCTCGTGACGGGGCCTATGCTGGCTACGCGTACACCCCGCAGAGCGTCGGCGCCGCAGGCCGCGATCAGATTGTTCGCGGTGGAAGAGCTGGTGAAAGTGATCCAGTCCGGCTTCGCTTCGAGTACCTGGCGTGCGCGGTCTGCAAGGTTCTCCGGCGGTACGGTGCGATAGGCTTCCACGACATCGACGTGCGCACCGCGTTGCCGCAGTTGTTCGGGCAGGATGTCGCGCGCCACTGCCGCGCGCGCGATCAGCACTTTCGCTCTCGAAAAATCGAATCCACCCAGAGCGCGCAGCAGGCCTTCGGCGACGTACTCTTCCGCCATGACGTCCACTTTCAGGTGAAAGCGTTCGAGCGCTTCACGCGTCGCCGGGCCGATGGCGCAGAGTTTGCCGCGGATGCTCCGCAGATCCGATTTCGAAGCATCGAGCCGGTCCAGGAAATAGCGGACGCCGTTGACGCTGGTGAAGATCAGCCAGGCGTATTCCGGGAGCCGCGCGATGGCGGCATCAAGCGCAGTGTAATCACCGGCAGGCTGGATTTCAATGGTCGGCAGTTCCATCACGTCGGCCCCCAGTTGGTGCAGCATGGTGGTCAGCGCGCCCGCCTGCTCCGCGGCTCGCGTGATGACAATCTTCTTGCCGAACAGCGGCAGCTTCTCAAACCAACTCAGCTTCTCGCGCAATTTCACCACTTCGCCGACGATGATGGTGGCGGGCGGCTTCAGACCACGCTCGTGGATCAGCCCCGGCAGCGTGGCAAGCGTTCCTTCGATGACTTCCTGATCCGGCCGCGTTCCCCATCGAACCGCCATCGATGGCGTGGAGGGGGCGCGTCCGCCTTCCAGAATCTTTGCGGCAATTTCGTCGAAATGGGAAAGCCCCATGAAGATGACCAGCGTTTCGGAGGTGCCGACTTTCGTCCAGTCAATCTTCAACACGTCGTGACCCGTCGTAAACGTGACGACGGATGTGTGATCGCGATGCGTGAGCGGCACGCCGGTGTAGGCCGCGATGCCGAGCGGCGAGGTGACGCCCGGAATGACTTCATACGGAATGCCGGCCGCAGCCAGCGCCTCTGCCTCTTCGCCGCCGCGCCCGAAGATAAACGGATCGCCGCCCTTCAGCCGCACCACATTCAGACCGCGGCGCGCACGGTCGATCATCAGATCGCAAATCTCCTCCTGCGAACAGGCATGGTCGGATTTCTTCTTGCCGACGTAGATGAGTTCCGCCTTGGGCGGCGCGAGGGAAAGCAGTGCGGGATTTGCCAGATGGTCATGCAGAACCACGTCGGCCGATTCGAGCGCGCGCTTCGCTTTGAGAGTAATGAGTTCGGGGTCGCCCGGTCCGGCGCCCGCCAGGTAAACCATGCTCATGCGGCGCCGTCGCCGTCGCCCACGCCGGCTTCCGAAGTATGCGACGCTTCGAGAATCTCTCGCGCGCCGCGTTCGAACAGTACCTTCGCGACCGCGCGGCCGAGTTCGCCCGGCTTCGTGCATTCGCCGGTCGCGGTGTAACGAATCATGGCCGCGCCATCGGGCGAAAAGACAGCGCCCGTCAGGAACATCTCTGTATTTTCGAGCGTGGCGAAGGCGCCGATGGGGACCTGGCAGCCCCCGCCGAGTTCGCTGAGCATCGAGCGCTCCGCTGTTACGGGCAGCCGTGTCCACGGATCGTCGAGCGAGGCGCAGGCTTCGAGTGCGGCGCTGTGCTCGAGCGTTTCGATGGCGAGCGCGCCCTGGCCGACCGCGGGGCACATGATGTCCGGACGGAAAGTTTCGCTGATGATGTTGCCCCAGCCGAGACGCCGCAGTCCCGCGGCCGCCAGCACGATGGCATCGTACTCGCCTTTTTCTACTTTGCCGATGCGCGTGTCGACGTTGCCGCGAATGGACTGAATATCGAGATCCGGCCGCATGCGCCGCAACTGCGCGATGCGCCGCAGCGAGCTGGTTCCGACCTTCGCGCCGAATTTAAGGCTGCGCAGCTTACCGCCGACAATCGCATCCCGCTGGTCTTCGCGTTCGGGAATGGCGGCGATGGTGAGCCCCTTCGGCAGTTCGGTGGGCAGGTCCTTCAGGCTGTGGACCGCGAGGTCAATGCGCTTATCGAGCAGGGCTTCTTCAATTTCCTTGGTGAAGAGGCCCTTGCCGCCGACCTTGTGCAGGGGCGAGTCAGTGATCTTGTCGCCCGTGGTGCGGATGATTTCGATGCGCGCCTCCGCGCCGCGCGCTTCGAGCCGCGATTTGATATGGTTGGCCTGCCACAAGGCGAGCTGTGAACCCCGCGACCCGATCACGAGCATGCCTTCAGTTTAACGAGCGGTGTTGAACAGAGATCCTGGAGCGGCGCGTTAGGTTTGTGCAACGGCCTTCCGGCCAGCGTCTGGAACCTGAAACGCGGTCCGGAGGACCGCCCCCCACTGACCTTTTATCGCTGGAGATGAAATACCTTGCGGATTACTTCGATGGCGCTTCCGCCTTCGGGTTCATTCGCGTGGCGGCGCAGCTCGGAAATCGGACCGTGCGCCACCTTGCTGATGATGGAGCGGGTCATCGCTTCAATCTGCTGGCGCTGCTCGGGAGTGAGATCGCTGCGGCGGAAGAGCTTCGCTACTTCGGCTGAACGAATCTCCTCGAGGGTTTCCTGCACGCTCACAATTGCCGGAGTGATTTCCTCGATGCGCAGCCGCTCTATCGTGCGATCCACTTCCTCGGTGACGATGGCTTCGGCGAGCTCCGCCTGCTTTTCACGCTCGCGAATATTGGCGTTCACGACGCCGGCGAGATCGTCCACGTCATAGAGAAAAACACCGTCGATTTCGTTCACCGCGGGATCGATATTACGGGGAACCGCGATATCGATCAGGAACATCGGCTTGTTTCGCCGCTCGGCAATCACGCGCTGCATGTCATCCCGCGTCAGGATGTAGTGAGGCGCGCCGCTCGAAGCGATCACGATATCGACCTGATGCAGCATGGCGGGGAATTCGGCGTAATCCACGACACGCCCATCGAACAGACGCGCCATTTCCTCGGCGCGGGAGCGGGTACGGTTAGTGACGAAGATTCGCTTCGCGCCCGAGCGCCGCAGGTGTTTCGCGGCCAGCTCGCCCATTTTGCCCGAGCCGATAATCATGACGCTCTGGCCGTTCAGCGATCCAAAGATGCGCTTCGCGAGCTCGACGGCGGCGTAACTCACCGAGACCGCCATCTGGCCGATGCCCGTCTCCGAGCGGACGCGCTTGGCCACGCCGAATGCGCGCGTCATTACCGTTTCGAGCAGTCCGCCAACCGTGCCTTCGGTGCGGGCGGCGGCATAGGCGGCCTTTAGTTGTCCCAGAATCTGCGGCTCCCCGACCACCATGGAATCGAGACTTGCGGCGACCCGGAAAATATGCTGGATTGCTTCGCGTGCTTCGAGCCGGTAGAGGTGCGTTTCGACAGAGTGCGCCGGGATGTGCCAGTCTTCGAGGAATCGGCTCACGATGGCATCCGGATTGAGATCATCCGGAGTGGACACGGCAAACTCCACGCGATTGCAGGTGGAGAGGATGACGGCTTCCGCGGCTCCCTGTCTCTGCAACTCCTGGAGCGCGCGCGGAATCTCCGTTTCGGGAATAGCGAGCTTCTCGCGCACCTGGACGGGTGCGGTCTTATGGCTCAAGCCTGTGAGAAGCAGCTTCATTACAAGAGCCGGTCCTGCAGGCCGGCATGAGCCGCAAAAGTAATGACGCAGAACCCGAGAGCGACCAGCGAGAGAATTGCCGCTTTGCGTCCCCGCCAGCCCGCGCTCACGCGAAAGAAAACCAGCGCCAGACAAACCCCCCAGGTGACGAACGACAGCGTGATGCTGCTGTTGCCGATCCACCGCGTGCCGTGCTCGATGAACGCCCAGACAATCGCGATGATCAGACCCGCCGTGATGCAGACGAATCCGGCGCTGAGCGATTTCAGGATGAGATCATCGAGCGTACCCAGCGGCGGCAGGAAGCGATAGACCGAGGGGCTGGATTTGCGCTTGAGCTGACGCTCCTGCAAAAGATAAAGCAGGGAACCGATCGCGGTGAACAGCAGCGCCGCATAGCCCAGGAGCTCGGCCACGATGTGGACCATGAGCCACGCGCCGCGCACGGTTTCGCTGCTCCAGGGAGCCACGGGATTGCGCAGGGCCGCCATGAACGTCATCAGAAACACGAGCGGGAAAACGAAGACACTCAGGCTGGCCGCTTCGTCTTTATACCGCCAGCGGATGGCAACGAATGTCACGGCGACGATCAGGCCGCACAGGGACATGCTGTCCAGAATGTCCACGGCAGGGAAGCGGCCCATGGAGAGGCCCTGTTCGACCAGCGACACGATATGGAACATGACGGCAGCGCTGAACAACCCGGCGGCGAGACGGAAAAAAGTCTCACGGCGGCGCAGGATTGTGGCAATAGCCTCAATCAATCCAACGAAATACAGGCACGCGGCAACGCGCAGCCAGAGGGTGCTAGATTCTCCCATGGAAAAGAATGGCTGATACAAGTATAGAGCTTTGCGAAAATGGGGCCTGATGGCAGGTGACAGCATCCCCGCGCAGAGCGTCTTTGTGCAAAGCATCTTTGTGCAGAACTTCGGCTGCCGCGCCACGCAGGCGGACGGCGCCGCGCTCGAAGCTCAGCTTGCCGGGCGGGGAATGCCGCTGGCTGAATCGCGCGAAGCCGCGGACATCGTCATTCTGAATACCTGCACGGTGACCTCGGCAGCGGATGAGGACGCGCGTTCCACGATTCGCCGCGTGCGGCGGGAAAATCCGGCGGCGCGCATTCTGGTGACCGGCTGCTATGCGCAGCGCGCGCCGGAAGAGCTGGCGAAGATGGAGGGCGTCGAATGGGTGGTGGGAAATTCCCATAAGACGCAGATCGCGGATCTGATGGTGGAATCCGCCGCGGTCCCGTATCACGGCGAGGTATCGCACGGCCGGATTCTGACCGGCGATATCTTCGAAACGCGCGATATTCTCACTGCGCCGGTGGCGGAGACGGATCCGGCGTCGGCGGACCGCACTCGCCCTACCCTCAAGATCCAGGATGGCTGCCACAACCGCTGCTCGTTCTGCATTATTCCGTTCGTGCGCGGCCGCAGCCGTTTTGTTGGAGCCGAGGATGTGGTGTCGCAGGTGCGCGCCCTGGCGGCGAACTATCGCGAAGTCGTGCTTTCCGGAATCAATCTGGGGCGGTGGGGCAGGGAGGCCGGCAGCGGGATGCGGCTTGCGGATCTGCTCCGGCGAGTACTCGGTGAGACGTCGATTGAAATAATCCGGCTGAGCTCCGTGGAGCCGATGGACTTCACGGACGATCTGCTGCACCTGATGGCGGAGTCACCGCGTATTGCGAAGCATGTGCACGCGCCGCTGCAATCGGGATCGGATACGATTCTGCGCCGGATGCATCGCAAGTACCGGCCGCGGCATTATGCGGACCGCGTGCTGACGGCGCGGCGGCTGATGCCGGACGCGGCGATCGGCGCGGATGTGATGGTGGGCTTTCCGGGCGAGACCGATGAGCTGTTCGAGGAATCGCGCCAGTTCATGGAGGCGATGCCGTTTACGTATCTGCACGTTTTCACGTATTCCGAGCGGCCCGGCACGCCGGCGGCCGAGATGCCGAACCAGGTGCCGATCCGCGTGCGTCGCGACCGCAACCGCATCCTGCGAGAGCTCGCGGCGAAGAAGAATCGAGCGTTTCGGGAGAGTCTGCTGGGGCGCGATTTCGTGGCGGTGACGCTCGATCCGCCGGGGCGCGCGCTGACCGGCAACTTCGTGCCGGTGACGCTGGACATGCCGTATTCTCCGAACCGGCTGATTCGCCTGCGGCCGCGCGCGCTCACCGAACAGGGTGTGCAGGCGTCCGTGGTCGCGGCGTAGCGGATGAAAAACGATCCCATCGTGTCGGCGATCGCGCGGCTGGATCAGATCCCTCTGGAAACGGCGGAGGGCAAGGCGGCGTTTGCGGAAGCGCTGGCGGCGAAATCGAATCTGGTGGTGGCGAAAGCGGCGCGGCTCGCGGGAACCGCGCATGCGCGAGATCTCGTACCCGCGATGGAAACCGCCTTCGACCGCATGATGGCGAAGGGTGCGGCCATAGACAAAGGATGCGCCGCCATGATTGCGATTGCCCGGGCGCTCATCACAATAGAGCACGATTCACCGGAGCTGTACCTGCGGGGGATGCGATATGTCCAGATGGAAGGATCGTATGGGCCGCCGATCGATACCGCCGCCGAGCTGCGCGAAGTCTGCGCGATGGGGCTGGCGAACAGCACCTGGCCGCACAAGCTGCGCGACATGATTCCGCTGCTGGCGGACGGGGAATGGAAGGTCCGGGCGGGCGTGATCCGCGCGATTGGCGTTGCGGGCGGCGAGCCGGCGTGTCTGCTGCTGCGATTCAAAATGATCACCGGCGACAAGGAGCCGGAGGTGATGTCGGAATGCTTCGCGGCGATCCTCGATCTGGAAAGCAGCGAGGGCGTGCGGCTGGTCGCGCAGGCGGCGTCTTCGGGAAATCCGGCATTCCGCGAGGCTGCGATTCTTGCGCTGGGCGCCAGCCGGCGGGCGGACGCCGTGGAGTGGCTGAAAGAAAAATTCCAGAATACGATTGACCGCGAAGCGCGCCGGGCGATTCTGCTGGCGCTATCCACATCGCGCGTGGAGTCCGCAATCGATTTCCTGGTGGAATTGATACGCTCCGGCACCGGGTCGGTCCCGGCGCAGGCCGAAGAAGCACTGGAGATCCACGGGCGCGATGAGCAATTGCACGCCCGGATTCAGGACGCCGTTCGCTCCCGGGCGCGTTGACTACGCAACACCGTTCGCGAAGTCTCTCAGCCAGGCCCGCAGTTCGTCGCGAACGCGCCGAAAGACACTGGTCCGTTCCTCAGCCGAACCCTCGACCGCGGCGGGATCGTCGAAGCTGTGATGCAGCTTCTTTGACGCGTTGAAGAAGACGGGACACGTTTCGCGGGCGTTATCGCAAACGGTGATCACGTAATCGAACTCCCGGCCTGCGAACTCCGATACATTCTTCGATCGGTGACTCGAAATGTCGATTGCAATTTCCTGCATCACCGCAATTGCTTCGGGCCGTACGAAGCTGGCTCTGGTGCCCGCGCTCTCCACGTCGAAGCGGTCACCGGCGTCATGACGCAGCAGCCCCTCCGCCATCTGGCTGCGCGCGGAGTTGCCGGTGCAGAGGATCAATACTCGTTTCCTGCTATTCATGGGAATCGACTTTCAGGTTTGCCACCACGGCAGGAGCGTCCTGCGGCAGGGATGGGATCAGCCAGCGGAAGAGAAGCGTCGCAGCCATAGCCCCCAGGAGCTGCGCCGCGATGAAGCCTGGGGCATCGACCGGGCGGATACCGGCGAAGGTGTTGCTGAACGATCGCGCGACCGTGACGGCCGGATTCGCGAACGATGTGGAGGCGGTGAACCAATACGCGCCCATGATGTACGCGCCCACAGCCAGCGGCACCGCGGGCGGTCTGTAACGGACGCATCCCCAGATCACGCACAGCAGTCCAAAAGTAGCAACGAATTCGCTGAAAAACTGCGCGCCTCCCGCCCTCATGTGCCGGGATGTGCTGAAGATCGGTTCGCCGAACATCAGATGGGCGGCGGCTACTCCCCCGAACGCGCCCGTCGTCTGCGCCAGAAGATACGGCGCGACGTCGCGCCACGCGAGACCGCCCTGGGACGCATCGGCCAGAGTGACGGCCGGATTGAAATGCGCTCCGGAGATCGGGCCAAACGTCAGAATCAGGGCGATGAGCGTCGCGCCCGTGGCGAGGGTATTGGCAAGAAGGGCGAGGGCGACGTTACCGCCACTCAGACGTTCGCCCATAATACCGGACCCAACGACAGCGGCCAGCAGGATGCCCGTGCCCACCGCCTCCGCGGTAATGCGCCTCAAGCGCGTCATTTGCAGCAAGCGGGCCCGCAGCAGCCGGCCGGTTTCGCCGCGCGGATGAACGCGCTCATGAATTTGCCTTCGATGCGCGGCGCGATCACGTCCACATCGACGCCCTGACCGGTAAGAAATGTTCGCACGTCTTCCGCGGTGTAAACGCGTGTCGGCTCGATGGAGATGTTATTGAAGCCGGCGCGCGCCAGCTTGCCGGCATACTGATCGTCGCCAAGAGCGCCCGCAATGCAGCCGACCCACAGAAGCATATTCTTCCGGACGTCATCCGGAACCTCGCCGTGCGTGACCACGTCGGAAACCGCGAAGCGTCCACCGGGCTTGAGCACACGAAAGGCTTCACGCAATACCTGATCTTTATCGCCCGAAAGATTGATGACGCAATTGCTGATGATGACATCGACCGAGTTATCCGGCAGCGGGATCCGCTCGATCTGGCCTTTGAGGAACTCCACATTTCCGGCGCCGGCTTTGCGCTGGTTTTCTCTTGCCAGTGCCAGCATCTCATCCGTCATGTCGAGGCCGTAGACTTTGCCGGACGGTCCGACGCGCCGGGCGGATAACAGGACATCGATACCGCCGCCGGAACCGAGGTCGAGGACTGTTTCGCCGGGATTGAGCGAAGCGAGAGCCGTCGGATTCCCGCAGCCGAGCGAGGCGAGAACAGCTTCGGGCGGCAGTTCGCCCGTTTGCGCGGCCTCATAGAGATTCGATGTAATCGGATCGCAGCAACCCTGCAGCGCGGCGGATGCGCCGCAGCAGGAATTGCCAGTCCCGTTCACGCGGAGGGCGGCCTCGCCGTATTTTTCTTTGACAACTTCCTCGATTTCCATGGGGACTGATCTCCTTTTCAGCGGCACAGGCGTGCTATGGCCTGCGGCTCAATTGCTTTGTTACGGGTACAGCATTCGGCATAGAGGAAGCTCAGCAGGTCCCGCAGAGCCGCTGCGTTCGCCGAATACCACAGATATGTGCTTTCGCGCCGGACGCTGACGAGGTCCTCGTTTTTGAGTTTTTCCAGATGATGAGAGAGGGTGGAGGGCGGAATCCCTAATTCGGCGCCGATGTCGCCCACGACCATTCCCTCGGGATGCGCCGACAGCAGAAGGCGCATAATGCGCAGGCGTGGGGCGGCCCCTATCGCTGAGAGCATATCGGCAAAACGGTCGATTTTTTCCTCGGCCGAGCGGGCTGGCATAGATACGGTAATTCTATCATTATCGAATTGTAGAAGCAATACCCGGCGGGCGCGGCAGCGTTCCGCGCGAAGCCACTCTCTAAACTGGTAACAGATGCTGAGGAACGTTGCGGTGCTTGCGGTACTCACGGTGACCGGCTATGGGGCGGCGAGTTCAGACTATGACGCGGTGCGGCAGGGGCAATTGCCTCCCGGCTGGAGTGCGGTTTCCGGCAGGAAATGGGAAGTCCGCGCCGATAAAACGGCGCCCAGTCATCCAAACGTTCTGCTGAGCCCGGCGGTATCTGCCGCGGAGGGCGAACCGCCAATCGCGCTTTTCGACAAAGTCGTTTGCAAAGACGGCGACCTGTCGGTGAAGTTCCGCATCGACGGCAGCCATCGAGGCGATGCCGAAGTCGGGGTCATCTGGCGCTATCAGGACGCCGGCAATTTTTATCTGCTTAGCCTGAACGATGAGGGCGATGTGGTGCTGCATCGCGTGCGAAACGGCGTCTCGGAGGTGATTTCGAGCGGGGGACGTGAGGACATTCGTCCGGGCCAGTGGCACCTCGTCAAAGTGACATTCCGCGGGCCGAAAATACGGATCTTTTTCGGCAACCGCAGCCTCTTTACCGCCGACGATTCCGGGCTCTCGGCGCCCGGACGCACCGGCGTCTGGGCAAAGGGCGCGCATGTAGCCGCCTTCGATGATTTCCGTGTCGACAAGAAGGGCTAACGCCAGTGTTATCCTGCTGAAAGCAAAATTATGGAACCGCTTCCCGTTTTTCGGCTCGGCCGGATGGTGGCTGGGCTGAGCCTGGCGGCGTGTCTGGTGTTCGGACAGACGGCGCAGCCGGACAATGCGCCCCCCACCGTGGTCACGGTCACAGCGCAGGGGATGCCGCTTTCCGAAGTTCCGGCCTCGGTTACAGTTCTCTCGCGCGATTACATCGACAGCAGCCACGCGGACAACGCGGCGGACCTGCTGCGTGCGGCACCGTTTTTGCAGATCGCGCAGACGGGTGCGGGCGGGGGATTGACGACGGTGTCGATTCGCGGCGCGCAGTCGAATTTCACGCTGGTGATGATCGACGGCATTCCGGTTAATGACAGCACGAATCTGCTGGGCGGCGCGTTCGATCTGACTACGCTGCCGGTCAGCAACATCGAGCAGGTGGAAATTGTGCGGGGGCCGCTGTCGTCGATTTACGGATCGGATGCGATCGGTGGTGTGATCAATTTCATCTCGCGGAAGGGCGGGAAGAAGTCGCTGATTGAGGCTTCGGGCGAACTGGGAAATTTTCTGCGCCGCCAGTTTCGGGTGGGGGCGTCCGGAACGTGGAAGGCGCTGCGGTATTCAGTGGGCGGCTCCCGGCTGGACGTGGATGAGCAGGTGCTGGATGACGCGTTTTCGGTGAGCTCGCTTTCGTTCAACGGCAGCGTGGCGTTGAGCCAGCACACAATCCTGGATTTCACGGCCCGCTGGATGGATGACCAGAGCGCCGGGTTTCCGACGGCGAGCGGCGGTCCGGAGTTCGCGCTGCTGCGCCAGCCGCAGAGCGATGATGCGAAGGAGCTGGTTCTGGGCACGAGTCTCAAGGGCGAAGCGCGGCCGTGGTGGACATACGACGTGAATCTCGACTGGATACGGCGGACGGATGACAACTTCACGCCCGCGATTCTGGATGCGATTCCGCCGGGTCCGGGGACCCAGCCGGATTCGGTTTCCGATTCGGATTTCCGGCGGCTGCGATTCAGCGCCGACAGCCGGTTTCGGGTGCACAAAAACCTGGCGTTCGTGATGAACGCGGGGCTGCGCCGGGAAAATGGCGACGTTTCGGGTACGCTGCTGGGCGGCGTGCTGCCGCAGTCCTATACGCTGACGCGGAATACGTTTCTCGGGAATACGGTGCTGGAGTATTCGAATGGCCGCGTGACCGCGACGGCGGGGTTGAGCTTCGACAAGACCGAGGGGTTCGGTGAAGTGACGTCGCCGCGCGTGGGGCTGAACTGGCTGACTTTCGAAGGGGGGCCGCGGCTGAAGACGAGCTGGGGAAAAGGCTACAAGCTGCCGTCATTCTATTCGTACGGGAATCCGCTGGTGGGGAATCAGTCGCTGCGGCCGGAGCGGGCGAATTCGGTCGATGCGGGGATTGAGCAGACGATCGCGCCATTGCACACGACGGTTTCGGCGACGTATTTCCGGAGCGATTACCGCGATCTGATCGGATTCGATTCATCGATTTTCAAGCTGACCAACCAAAGTAAGGAGATCAACCAGGGCGTGGAATTCGGCGCGGACTGGGACGCGAGTACGAAGTTCCGCTTCGGGCTGGATGTGACGTGGATGACGTGGGACTTGAATCCGGACACGCAGCCGTTGCGCAATACGCCGCGCGCCAACGGGGGGATTCATATGGACTGGAAGCCGGTGCCGCGTTTCCGGGCGCGCGCCGAGACGCAGTGGATGGGGCGGCGCTATGACTTTCAGGTGCCGGTGCCGTTTATTGAGACGGTGGGTGGCTACTCGAATACGAATCTGGCGGCGAACTATGACATTGCGTCCATGTTCTCGATCTATGCGCGGGCGGAGAATCTCTTCGACAGCGGTTACCACGAATTTATCGGATTCCCGAATCCGGGTGTGGTGGTGCGGGTGGGCTTGCAGTTCCGTTCGCGGAAGTAGGGGATTGGTGGTTCGAAGCTACGCGGGGGAGCCAAACAATCCCGCATCGAACTCCGCGCAGATTGTGTGTTTGAACGATACGCCGGTCATGATGAAATGTCGTGGACCGAAGGAAACTCCAGGAACTTTCCAGAGTCAGGCTGAATGGCGGGCTACTCCGTGGAGTGTGCGCTGAAGGCATGCATCGCAAAAACCACGCGAAGGGCTGAATTTCCTTACAGAAGAAAGGTCGAGTCGAGTCATTCTCACAATCTGCTTCAATTGATCAGAGTAGCCGGTCTGGAGGAGGCGTGTCTCGAACACGCCGGGAAAGACACCACGTTTCGAAATAATCGGGACTATGTGCAGTCATGGTCAGAACAGAGTCGGTATCGTAAGCACCATAAGGAAGCTGCGCGGGCGATGCTCGATGCTATCAGCGACAGGCGGCATGGAGTAATTTCATGGATAAAGCAACGATGGTGAGCATTGACGTGAGCCTCGGATCGGAACTTCCCGGAATTCTTGGGCGCGCCGGGCTCAAGATCAACGTGGCACTGTGGATGTTCCTGTCTGAGTACGAAGATTGGCGGCTCGTGATCGCCGGCCGTGAGTTTGACTCGCCCGATCCGAGAAGCGCCTATCGTTTAGTTCACGATTCGGTGGCTTCCGCCGGGGGCGCCGCGGTTCTTCCCACGTTGCTGATATTGCCTATGCATGATCCGTTCATTCGGGAACTTCGGCGAATGTTCGGGAAGGCTTCAGTTCGTGTTCGTCGCTCGCCCGTTTGTCAATGGGAACCGGTTCGGACCGTTCGCGCGCGCCCAGCAGACGGCGGCATGATGCCAGCTTCGATTGGATCGTCATTGTGATCTTCGGCATCAGGAGGAATCCGGGCGTGGTGGCGAGTTTGGTAAACGTGTGCCCGCAGCGAAGGCCAGCCGAATCATGTGACCGCAGCCGCATACCGTCGATCGAATCCGGACTCTCCAGCGGACTCTTTGTGGAGCGAACTGCGCTGTCAGAGAGGTGCAGATAGCCAGCCGTGGTTCTGAGGTGCACGTGGCCCAACAGGTTCTGGATTACAAGCAGGTTCACCCCGTCGTCCAGTAGGTGTGTCGCGAAGGCGTGGCGCAGTGAGTGCGGGTGAACCGGCTTGGTGATTCCGGCCTTCTGCGCTGCTGCGGCGCAAAGCTTAAAGACACTGTCCGTTGCGATGGGGCAGTCCGCATTCTTGCCGGGGAAGAGCCACTCTGCCGGGCGCTTCCACTTCCAGTAGGCCACAAGCAGTTCCCGGAGCGGTTCCGCCAGCATCACCTGCCGGTCCTTTGGGCCTTTTCCACCGCGAACCCAAATGACGCCGTTCCCGGTCCAGATCGGAGACCTTGAGTTTGGTCACTTCAGAAACGCGGCTCTGCGCCGTACATCGTGGCGAGCATTGCCCGGTGCTTGAGGTTCCTGGGCGCTTCAAGCAGGGCCTTGACCTCGGTTTTGCTGAGAATGACGGGCAGCTTCTTTTCGTACCTTGGAAGCGGAATCCGGTCGATGTCGATTCGGCGGCGCAGCGTGTTCTGGTCGAGGAACCGGAGCGCGCAGATGGCCTGAATGTATGTGGAGAGCTTTACCCGTTTCTCATTGAGCAGGAAAAGCTGGTATGAGCGAATCTCTTCCGGGCCGAGCTTTTCGGGCGATTTATTGAAATGCTCGGCGAAATCGGCAACACTGAGGACGTAAGCCCGGACTGTTGAGGGTGAGTAGTTGCGGATGCGGAGATCGTCCAGCATCCGTTGTCGTAATGGCGCCATCGGTGAAACCTCCACCGATTATGAGATCAGGTATCGCGCGGCAACGCTCTGAGCGGCGCGCGCCGATTTAACATAATGCAGATTGCCGGGGCTTTCGACAAATGCCTGTTTATGCAGCCAAAATCCGCATCATTTTCCATAAGATATGTTATGCGACTATTGCGACTGTTACTTCCCGTGGAGACCGGTTGAGGTTCACACGTGTGAAATTTCGGCTATCTGCCGCCTCGCGCACTTGGTTGCGTGCAAATGGTTTACGAATCGGCCTTAGAATTGCAATCGGCCAACTTCCGACGCGAGTCTAAAAAGATAGATTTTTTATGCGGCATCCATCATGTTCCTTCAGTCTGCGTATCTGGCAAAGGCTAATCGCCGTTGTCGTAGGAGCCGCCATAGTCCCGAGGCCGCTCCTTCCGCAGGCCGCTGTGACAGCAAGACCAGCTTTCGAGGTCGCGTCGATCAAACTTAATACGACAAACGACCTCAGGTATTTTAAGTTCAACGTGGGTGACGACAGGCTTCGGGGAATAAACATGTCGCTTAAAGACTGGATCAAAAACGCTTGGGCCGTTACTGACTTCGAAATAACTGGGGCACCCCAATGGATCGCGTCAGAGAATTTCGACATAGACGCCAAGGCGGAACGCCCGATCCGGTCGGTTGACGAAGGGTATCAGATGCTGAAATCCCTGCTGGAAGATCGTTTTAACCTCAAGGTACATCGCGAGACGAAGGAGATGCCTATGTACTCACTGGTCGTAGAGAAGAACGGCGTCAAAATGAAGCTATCAGCCGATCAAACTGGGGTGAACGGTGGAGTAAGAGAGGTTAAATATGGCCGCATCGTGGCAGAGGCGGTCCCTGCGTCAACGATTGCGGGCATTCTGACCGGGCTCGCCGGTCGCCGGGTTTTAAACAAGACGGGGCTTATGGACCGGTATGACGTTGATATTCGATACAGTCCGGAATTAGGTCAGCCCGGCGCCACTCCAGAATCAACGGACTCACCTGATGCTCAATCGCTATTCGGGGCGCTTCAAAGTCAGCTTGGACTAAAGCTCGAATCGACTCGGGGGCCCGCCGAAGTACTCATCGTTGATCACGTAGAAAGACTATCCGCCAATTAGCCTTGCGAATCGTCGCGGAAGCACAACAAGCTGCGGACCCAGGCCAGTAACAATTCGAACCGACACCCTCTTAAGGCTGCCGCTTGCGGCTTAGTTCAACAGGGGCCGATCAGACCGCACAGCGGCGGAACACTGCCATGCGGAATCAACCGGAAAGTTGCCGAATCGCCTGAATCGCCTGGAAGGGGAGTCGATAAGAACCACAGCAAGGTTTCACGTTAGTCAGCGCGCCTCAATTTATCCCACACTGCGCTCGGGAAGATCCGGTATCGCGGAATCCTCGGGCGTGACTTGCGGCGAGGGCGCGAGAAAGGGGTAGATAAGCTGCATGCCGAGCGAGTCAGGCAGCTTCGCGTCGATTCCATAGCTCGACGGCCATTGTCCGCGGGGGAGATGCCAGGTGCCGAAGAGACGATCCATCCAGGGCAGCATGGACGCAAAGTTGCGGTCCCGCGGCTCGCCCAGTGTGTGATGCCAGTGATGAAAAGCCGGTGTGGCGATCAGCCACTCCAGCGGCCCCAGGCGCCATCGCAAATTGGAATGGATAAAAAAGCCCCAGATGGTGGCACTCAGTACGATCAATACGGGAACCAGGCTGCCCGTAGGGGTTAAAGGACTCGCCACTCCCAGAATGTAAGCCGGGATCAGACCGCAGAGCCGGATGAATACGTTATCGAGAGGATGCGCGCGCGAACTGATCAGAAAGTAAATCTGTTCAGGGGCGTGATGGATGGAGTGAAAACGCCAGAGGAAAGGGATCTCATGGGTCCAGCGATGGCCCCAGTAAAAACCGATCTCGCCGACCACGAAGCCCGCCACGATTCGCTGCCACAGCGGCAGCGCGGCAACGGCGGTTTGCATTCGAATGGGGATTACCGCATGAACGCCCGCCGCGACAAGAGCAAGCGGAAGCGCCAGCAGGAATCCAGGCAGCAGACCACTAATGAAATAGAAGCCGAGATCCTGCCCGAGCGTCCTGCAGAAGAATTTACGGGGATGGAGCGCTGAAAGTCTTTCGAGCGGCAGAAAGATTACAGCGAGAAGGACAAGCCACACAGCCAGTCTTGCGGTGCTTAGCAGGAAAGAAAAAAGATGCTGTGAATCCAGAAGAGCTGGCACGTTTTACACTACCCTGGCTTAACCGTGCCGCACCTGAGCGAGTGACCGGAAGTACATACGATCAGTACGATCAGGCGCAGGACAGAACAATTCAGACTTAGACAGCGCTGCTGCGCCGGCGGCGAATGACGATGATTCCGAGAGCCAGCAGACCGCAACCGAAAATCGCGACAGTTCCGGGTTCCGGAGTTGTGAGGCCAGCGGCCGAATTGACGCCCGCGAGGAAGACGATCGGCGGAAGGTTCGCCGTATTTCCGTTGTTACCCCAGGCAAGGAAGCTCAGGATCTGGTTCGTAGCGTCCGCGGTGAGATTGACGGCGACATAGTTCCAATCCACCAGTCCCATCGACGGAGTATGCATCAGGTTCGTAGCTACGATCGAGGCGCTCGTATCCGCGTTGGAATAATAGCTGTCGCCGCCCCCCAGACAGCCCGCGCAATCAGTGAGACCGCTGGTACCGAGAGAGACGATCCACTGTTCCGTCGTGTCGCCACTGAAACCTCTTGCCTGACTCGCCGCCTGATAAAAGCTGAGTTGATAAGTTGTTCCCACAGTCAGTCCGGTGAGCGCATAGCTGAATCCGCTCTCGAAATCGGGATTGCCATCCGCCTCCACGTAGTTGTAGCCGCCCGGGATGCTCAACGTGCTGGGGCAACCGTAGGTGTCAAGGTAAATCGCACCGCAGGCTGAGTTCGGATTCGTGGCATCGCCGGGGGTATCAATAAAGATGAGCCCGCTTCCACCAGTCCACCCGGTCGGATTGACACTCGTAAAACCACCTTTTGGGGCGGTGCCGGTGTAGCTTAGAAAGTTCAGATTGGTCAACCCAGGCAAGGTGTTCGCCTGCGCGGAAAAAGTGGCTAGTGAGAAGCCAATGGCAAACACGCCAAGGGCGAATGAATTTTTCGATATACGAACCACAGTTTTATCCCTCCGAAAATTCACGGGATGCTTTAACCCGGAATCCATGGATGGAGTTTACATCGCGATCCGGATGGAGCACAGTACTTTTAATGGTGAGGAGTACGGGCCCACTTAAGGTTCTATGCGTACTAATGGTACTGCTCGCGGGTTCATTTACGTGCAAGCGTTTCGATCGCCAGACCGGTCGAGCCGATCCATCCCCCAATCCAGACCGCCCTGCCTACGTGAATAAGTATGGGCAGGATCGAGGGCTCGAACGGCCAGTTTACCGGCTGTAATAAAATCGATACCTGACCTTTGCAGTAACCGATTGCCCTGTCTGCAATCCGGAAAACAGAAACAGGAGACCACGTTTGTCACCTTGGATACGCGCGAGAAGACTCGTGTGTTTTTTAGCATTCCCGGCCGCCGCGCTGGCGCAGTCAGGAAATGATATTGCGGATCTGAAAGCTGCCGTCAAGGCTTCGCAATCCGCGGGCGATAACGCCTGGATTCTGATGAGCGCCGCGCTCGTCCTCATGATGACGGGACCGGGGCTCGCGCTTTTTTACAGCGGTCTGGTCCGGCGGCGCAACGTGCTCGGCACCATGATGCAGAGCTTCGCCATGATGGCGGTGGTTTCGCTGCTCTGGGCTGTCTGCGGATACAGCCTGGTATTCGATCAGGGCAGCCCGCTGCTCGGCGGTCTTCACTACCTTTTTCTGCACGGCGTCGGCGCCGCACCCAATGCCGACTACGCCCCTACAATTCCACACACGACGTTCATGATTTACCAGATGATGTTCGCCGTTATCACGCCCGCTCTTATCGGCGGAGCATTTGCCGAACGCGTCCACTTTAAAGCCACGCTGATTTTCTCCGTGATCTGGATGTTTCTGGTCTACTTTCCGGTAGCTCACATGGTGTGGGGAAAAGGCGGGTTTCTCAACGCGTTTTCCGGCGGCACGATTCCGGTTCTCGATTTCGCGGGCGGCACCGTGGTGCACATCACCTCGGGATTTTCGGCTCTCGCCGCGGCCATCATGATTGGCAAGCGACGCGGATACCCGGCCGAGCCGATGAAACCCCACAGCCTGGTGCTCAGTTTCGTGGGCGCCTGCCTGCTCTGGTTCGGCTGGTTTGGCTTCAATGCCGGAAGCGCGCTGGCGGCCTCATCGCTCGCTTCGAGCGCATTCGTCGCTACTCATCTGGCGGCGGCAGCGGGCGCGGTGGCATGGATGCTGGCGGAGCAGATGCGCAATGGCAAGCCAAGCGCACTGGGCGCTATTTCCGGAGCTGTTGCCGGTCTGGCCACGGTGACGCAGGGCGCCGGCTTCGTCCAGCCGTTCGCGGCCGTTCTGATTGGATTTATCGCCGGCTTCGTTTGCTATGCGATGGTGGGCGTTGTCAAGATGAAGCTGGGGTACGATGACTCGCTCGATGCATTCGGCGTTCACGGCGTGGGCGGCTTCGTCGGGTGTCTGCTTACCGGTGTTTTCGCCACGCGGCTCATCAATGGCGGGCTGAAGACCGCCGCGGGACAAGCGGCGATGCTCGGTGCGATCGACGGCAATCCGAAGCAGGTGCTGAATCAGGCGATCGGCGCTGTGATCGGAATTGCTTTTGGGCTGGTGGGCACCTTCCTGGCGCTGAAAGTGACGGGACTGATTACTCCCATACGGATCGGAACGCAGGAAGAAGCCGAAGGTATGGATATCGTATTGCACGGCGAAGAAGCCTATAGCGCTGAGGACTAGAAATGTTTAAGATCGAGGCGATTATTCAGCCGTCGAAGCTGGGAGCCGTGCGCCAGGCATTGAAGGTGATCGGTGTGGAAGGGATCACGATCGCCGAAGTCCGCGGGCACGGCAGGCAAAAAGGCCATACGGAGGTTTACCGGGGCCGGGAGTATATTGTCGACCTGCTGCCCAAAATCCGTCTGGAAATGGTCGTGACGGACGATCGAAAGGAAGACGTCATCGAAGCCATCTGCGGCGCGGCGAAAACCGGGAAGATTGGCGACGGGAAGATTTTCGTGTATCAGTTGCTCTCGGCGGTCCGGATTCGGAACGATGACCGCAATGAAGCCGCGCTGTAGTCCTGCATATCCGCTTTAGCGGATCTCACCAATCAACCGCCCCAGCAGCTTCAGCGCGTACGTGCTGACGCGCTCCCGGACGGTGCCCATGTCGGGCGGGGCATTTTCGAGGCCGAGTTGCTCGAGGCGGCTGGCCGCGACGTCGTCGCCTTCCGACGGATGGGCGGCGACCCAGTAGAGCAGCTTCACCAGATCGTCCTTCGGGATGTCCTTCTTCAACTCGTCAAAGACAACGATTGGAACGTAGCCTTCGAGGATCTCGGTGCGCAGAACGTCTGTGACCGCGGGGATGTAGAGAAAATTGCGGACGCGCTGCACCGGATCGGGAACGTGACCGAGAGGCCAGTCCGGCAGGTTGCTGCGCAGTTGGTCGAGCTGGTCTTTCAGATCGTCGGGCGGCGGGATGCCGGGCGGGGAGATGGGAGCGTAGAAGCTGGTGTCGGAGGGAAGGTCGCGCCAGTGCACGTTGGCGTTGATTTCGGCGAGCGTGACTTCCTGCCAGGTTTTCGCGTGCGGAATGGCGGCGGGTTCGGGCCT